>Ga0209064_1000513_pt1 | contig 85755 bp, 68 predicted proteins | sample Inofromicrocosms_FD_187498 | JGI IMG/M metagenome (GOLD analysis project Ga0209064, IMG submission 187498) | Mouse cecum microbial communities from Vienna, Austria - Inoculum for glucosamine and mucus D2O microcosms (SPAdes) (version 2) | ecosystem: Host-associated > Mammals > Digestive system >...
CACGATATGCAACCGGATAGAAGCACATACGAAGTTCTTCAAATATTGAGCATCTCGTTGACCGATAAAACGCCTCTTCGAGACCTCTTTGACAAAACTAAATTTCAAAATGACAAAGAACGATTTGGACCTGATGGACCAAGTTTATTTGATTTTTAACAACGTCCCAATTTTAATGGGACACTAGTGATTATCTGTTGTGTCCCAACTCCACGGACATGTTTATAATAAAAGAAGTAATAAATGAGTTGGCACAGGCATACAAAAAAGGCGTGGAGTTGACTATCTATTATTCTTTATTCAAAGGTTCTGGACTACCCAATCAACAGAATACAGTCAAGCCCACACCTGAGGGGTGCGGGCGTTATGACCTCTTGCTCTTTGTTGATTTAGAATTGTCCAGATTCTTGAATAAAAAGAACAAAAGCTAACGCTCTTATTTTAAATATGTCTTTTCGCGCTCGGCGATAAGTTTTATGTCATAGGCATCAATGTTTTAAGTTTGCGGCAAAGTTACAATAAAAAATATTATTTGCAAAATGCCTACTTTATTTATAATTGTTTATCTATAAAAATATCAAGTAATGTTATCTATCCCTAACATTGTAAGCGGTAGAACCTTACATATCAATCAATACTGAAATAGCTTTCCAATTCCTTATTCACCGCTCTATTCCTATTGTCAAGATCTTTTATTATCACGCCATGCTCAAGCAGAGCGATGCGTGTGGAGATGTCCTCGGTGTGTGCAAGGTTGTGGCTACTTATAATGATAGTTGCTCCTGTTTCTTCGTTATATCTCACAAGAAGTTTCTTAAGATAGTTCTGACTTGAGGGGTCTAGGAAGTTGAACGGCTCGTCGAGTATTATCAGTTGGGGGCGGTGCAGCATTGTTGATATGATACCCACTTTCTGCTTGTTGCCGGCAGAAAGGTTGCGGATGAGCTTCTTTTGTCCGAGTATTTCGCCACCCATAAACTGGCTGAATTCTTCAAGACGGCTGTCCGTCTCTTCTTTGCTAATACCGTTAACCTTACCAATAAAGTGGAAATATTCTTCGGGCGTGAGGAAGTCTATAAGAAAACCGTCGTCTATGTATGCACCGGTAAACTTCTTCCATTCTTCGGACTGTGCCGGATTTATTGCAGGTTCATTACCTTCGTGTTCGTTCTCTGTTTGAGGACACATGGCGATTTCTCCGCTGTCGCATTTAATAAGGTCAAGTAAGGAACGGAACAATGTGGTTTTTCCTGCACCGTTGTTGCCGACAAGTCCTACAATCTCGCCGTTGCCTATATTAAAACTATGTATATCAAGTACGGTTTTGTCACCGAAGACTTTTGTAAGGTTGCTTATTTCAAGGAGCATGAGTTTTGAATTACGAGTTTTGAGTTATGAATTACGAATTGTTCTCGCTATGCTGCGATTACGAATTATGAATTAGGAGTTATGAATTGTTCTCGCTGCGCTGCGATTAAGAGTTTTTGAATCACGAATGCACCGGGGTATAGATTACGAATGCCGGGGTACGAAAAAATGTTGAGTTACAAATTTACAAATTGTTAATTCATCATCGCAGCGAAGCAAGAACAATTCGTAACTCATAACTCAACATTCGTAATTCGTAAACTATTTATTAAACAATTCCTTTGCCGTGGCAGTTCTTGAATTTCTTGCCACTGCCACACGGACACAGGTCGTTACGTCCCGGCATTTTGTCCTTGCGTATCGGCATCTGGCGCTGTGGAGCGGCGCTTTCGCGCGTGTCATGACTTGCCGCTGCTTTCTGTCCCGGGTCGGTAAGGTCGTCTTTCTGTTCGTTGTAACGCTGTGTGCGCTGTTCTGGAGCAGCCTCCTGAACCTCATTCTGCTGTATCTCCGGTATCTGACCGCGCATAAGTATGCCAACGATGCGGTTGTTCATCTGGTCTACCATGTCGTCGAACAGCTTGACACTTTCCAGTTTGAATATTACAAGCGGGTCTTTCTGCTCGTATGATGCGTTCTGAACACTGTGCTTAAGCTCGTCGAGCGAACGGAGGTTCTCTTTCCAACAATCGTCGATGATATGCAGCAGTATTGTTTTCTCGAACTGCTTCACAACGCTCTTGCCCTCAGTCTCATAAGCCTCTTTAAGGTCGCATGGTATGTTGTATACGCGCTTACCGTCCGTGATAGGAACCATAATACGCTCGTACATGCTGCCTTGGTTTTCATAAACCTGCTTTATTACGGGATATCCAACAGACTGTATGCGGTCGGTCTTGCGCTTGAAATCTGCCATTGCCATCTGGAAAGACTTCTCTGCAATGGTGTCCTTGCTCTCGTTTACAAACTCCTCGTTGCTGAACGGACATTCCATTGCGAGTACTTTCATGAACTCGTCCTGGCACCCTTCGTAGTCGTTCTTTTCTATAATGCTTACAACACGGTCCCAAATGATGTTGGTAATGTCCATGCCGATACGCTCGCCCATAAGTGCGTGTTTGCGTTTCTCGTACACAACGGTACGTTGCTTGTTCATCACATCGTCATATTCGAGAAGACGCTTACGTATACCGAAGTTGTTTTCCTCGACCTTCTTCTGTGCATGCTCTATGCTTCGCGAAATCATCGGGCTTTCAATACGGTCGCCTTCCTTAAATCCGAGTTTGTCCATTACGCGTGCTATGCGTTCGCTTGCAAACAGACGCATGAGCTTGTCTTCAAGGGAAACATAGAAAACAGAGCTTCCCGGGTCGCCCTGACGACCGGCACGACCGCGCAACTGTCTGTCCACACGACGGCTCTCGTGACGCTCGGTACCGATAATGGCAAGACCACCGGCAGCCTTGACTTCCTGAGAGAGCTTGATGTCGGTACCACGACCCGCCATGTTGGTGGCAATGGTTACCGCTCCGAGCAGTCTTTCCTCTTCATGTGTATTTCCATTTTCGTCCTTTATTGTCACCATTCCCGGACGGCTCTGACCGGCAAGTGCAACGATGTCTGCCTCCTTCTGGTGGAGCTTGGCGTTCAGCACTTGGTGAGGAATCTTGCGCATGTTGAGCATTTTCGACAACAGTTCGGATATTTCAACCGATGTTGTACCTACAAGTGTCGGTCTTCCGGAGTTGCGCATCTCGATGATTTCATCTATCACGGCATTGTACTTCTCACGTGAAGTCTTATAGATGCGGTCGTCCATGTCATTACGGGCAATGGGCTTGTTGGTCGGAATCTCCACAACATCCAACTTGTATATATCCCAGAACTCGCCTGCCTCTGTACTTGCAGTACCTGTCATACCCGACAGTTTGTGGTACATACGGAAGTAGTTCTGCAATGTAATCGTTGCGAATGTCTGTGTTGCTTCCTTAACCTTTACATGTTCCTTTGCCTCTATTGCCTGATGCAATCCGTCGCTCCACTGACGTCCTTCCATGATACGACCGGTCTGCTCGTCAACAATCTTGACTTCACCGTCCATAACAACGTATTCATCGTCCTTGTTGAACATCGTGTATGCTTTGAGAAGCTGCTGTATGGTGTGTACACGCTCGCTCTGTACGGCATAGTGGTTGAGCAGTTCATCCTTCTTGTCGAGACGCTGCTGCGCATCGAGTTCTTTTTCGTTTTCAAGATTTGACAGTTCAGTTGTGATGTCGGGCAGTACAAACAACTCTTTATCATTTACCTGTTTTGCCAGCCATTCTGTTCCCTTATCGGTAAGGTCTGCGGAATTAAGTTTCTCATCAACCACAAAATATAACGGTTCAACAGCCTCCGGCATGCGGCGGTTGTTGTTTTCCATGTATATCTCTTCGGTCTTCAACATTCCCGCTTTTATTCCTTCCTCAGAAAGATACTTGATAAGAGGCTTGTTCTTCGGGAGCGACTTGTGAGAACGGTATAAGCTTAGGAAACCTTCATCCATAAGTTTCTGATCGTTCTTTTCTCTTCCCTCCGCAATCTTCTGCTTTGCATCGGCAAGATACTGTGTGGCAAGTTTGCGCTGAACATCAACAAGACGCTCGACAAGCGGCTGATATTCTTCGAACATCTGGTCGTCACCGTTGGGAACCGGACCGGAAATAATAAGCGGTGTACGTGCATCATCGATAAGAACAGAGTCTACCTCATCGACAATCGCATAGTTATGAGCGCGCTGTACGAGGTCGGCAGGCGAAATTGCCATGTTGTCGCGCAGATAGTCAAAACCGAATTCATTGTTTGTACCGAATGTGATGTCTGCCTGATAAGCCTTGCGGCGTTCTGGAGAGTTGGGGCGGTGCTTGTCAATGCAGTCTACGGACAGACCGTTGAACTCGTAAAGCGGTCCCATCCACTCTGAGTCACGCTTGGCAAGATAGTCGTTAACTGTAACGACATGCACACCGTTGCCTGTAAGCGCATTGAGAAATACCGGCAATGTGGCAACAAGAGTCTTTCCTTCACCTGTTGCCATTTCTGCGATTTTACCTTGATGAAGCACGGCACCGCCGAACAGCTGCACATCATAGTGCACCATGTCCCACTTCATGTCGTTGCCGCCGGCAATCCAATGATTGCTGTATATGGCGTTCTCGCCCTCAATGCGTACAAAATCTTTTGTTATTGCCAACTCCCGGTCGAAGTCGTTTGCAGTAACGACAATCTCTTCGTTTTCCGCAAACCTACGTGCCGTTTCTTTTACAATGCTGAAAGCAAAGGGCATAACCTCGTTAAGAGCCTTTTCGTATTCTTCAAGAACCTCTTTCTCAAGTTTGTCTATTTGATTGAATATTTCTTCACGCTCGTCAATTGGAGTATCTTCTATCTTTGCTTTAAGTTCGTTTATCTGAGCCTTCTGTTCCTTTGCCGAGTCCTGTACGTACATCTTTATCTCTTCTGTACGTGCTCGGAGGGCGTTGTTGTCGAGTGCTTTTATTTCAGGATATGCTACTTTAACTTTTTCAACTAAAGGCTGAATAAGTTTCATGTCACGTGTCGATTTGTCACCGAACAATGATTTTAAAAAACTATTAAAACCCATTTTTTATGTTTATTATTATTTATACAACTTATAAAACCGTGCAAATTTACAAATTTTATTTGTTAAAGAGCACGAACAATATGATTATTTGACGTTCTATAGACCTTATTATAAGGCATTTTCATTAAAACAGCGGTAAAGATGAGCATGCGTTAGGCGCCCTTATTTGAATTGCTCTGGCAACAGAAGGTGCAATTCGGTCTATTGTCACCGGCTCATCTATATGTTGCGGAACTTTTCCCGAACCGTAGAATATTATGGGAAAAGGTGTGTAACTCATATTTGATACAGTTTCCTGCTTATTGTCTTCATTAATCAGTTTCCACCCCGGAGCCGTCTCTATGATGATGTCTCCGCAGTTGAAAATATTGTATCCGTTACGTATCTTCTCGCTCCCCGATTTTTCTTCCGTCAGAAGGTTCTCGTTGGTGTATACATTCTGTACACCCGAGTTCTGCATAAGAAATATCTGAGAACGGTTCAGTATCTCGCTTATATTAAGACGTTTCTGGTCTATCAGCTTTACATTAAGATAAATCTGGTTGTAAAAACATCCGTCAATATATTGGTCGCGTCCGTATATAGCACTCAGATACATGTTTAACAGGTTTGAAGTCCTGTTTATATAGAATGTTCCTGAAGGGACTTTATATTTGGAATAATCCGTACACGGTTCTTCGTTGTATCCTGTTCCGGATATGACAAACAAAACGTTTTCCGTGCCTATCGATTTTTCGATATTGGATATCAGCCTGCCTAAGGTGTAGTCAAGCTGTGTGTATGTTTTCTGTATATTCAGTTCTTTCGTTTCTTTATTGTCGATACCTGTGGCATCGTAAGAAACAAACAGCATGTCCGTTATATCATCCCTGCCCATGGAATTGAAATTCATGCACTTTAATGCCATTTCCGTGACACGGTCGTTTGTGCTGTTTATTGCAGAATTGTATGTTTTATTATATGTATCCAGCCATTGCGGCAGTTTCTTGTTATAATATTTCGACGAGCACCAAAGATTGTCGTTATCAATCCAGTATGCACCGTCTGCCGCATGTCCGGCAGATAATATCGCTGCATCTGGTTTCCGGGCAATGCCGTACACAATGGCATTACCATTGGTCGCTATTTTCAGTTCGTCGCCAATTGTAGACGTCGCAATGTTTGCCGGAGAATAACAGTCGTATTGCTCGTTGCTTATACAATATGTAGGCTTAAGCGTGTTACGGTTCAACCACTCGATGCCAACAATACTATTATAATAAGGTGATGTTCCCGTAGATATGGATGCAATGGCAGATGCCCGGTCTACAGGATGAAAAGGAATCTGTGCAGATGTATAGACCGTACCTTTTTCCAACAGTTGTTTAAAGCCATATTCTCCGTATAAATGTGCAAATTTCTCCAGATAATCCGTACGCAACTGCTCTATTGCAATACTTACCACAAGTTTGGGAGGCTGTTTTACAGCAAGTGCCTGCATGTTTATTACCTGCATGGCAACCAGTAGTGTTATTCCTATATACTTGTGTTTCATACAATTTGCTTATTATATATATGACTTAAACATCTTGCCAGTAATGCAAGTGCCAACACACACATACCCTCTGCATAACATTGTATGAAACTTCCCAAAAGAAAGACAATAATACAGACCAATGCATACATCCAGTATTTATCCTTTATTTTCCTTCTTGAATGTTTGGTGGTTCTATATACAAAGAATAAAGTTATGGGATTTAACAAGAGTATCTGCAAGTTTAATGTTGTAGTAGGATGCTGCGAGAACAACATAACGAAGATTATAATACCAGCCAGACCTGTTGTCAACATAAAGAACAAGTCAAGTCCCCACATCGTTTTTCTTGTTTTTATCTCAATGATTACAGACATTACAGATATTATAAGTATAGCTAAAGCACAATGTATGGGTCGTATCATAAAGCTGTCGCCTACGTTTTTTTCAAACGGACCGATTATCCACCCTGATGTTTTGACAAGTGGAATTCCACTCTTTTTGTCATCACCGACAACTGTTGCCTTTTGAAAATCATCTTTCAGATTTTCCGGAAGAAACTGTTTCTGCCGGTTGTCAATAGGTCTGTCTGCTTTTAATCCAAGCAGCAGATCATTGCCCAATCGTGCCCAAGGGTGATTTTCATTATACAAATGTATAAAGTCACGATACGACATACTTTTCTGTTCAGACGTTTCTTTAACGAATGTTATTTGCCTGCTACCGCCTACAGATTGTTCTATAATGTCTCTTGCACGTGTCGTACAGTTGTCATAAAAGTAATTGTATCTGTATGTTCTGTTTTCGGGAAGATAATTCTTTTCTACGGCTGCTATAAATCTTTCTTTGTCTTCCGGAGAAAGGTTCAGTTCCTGTTCAAAGACACCTCTTCTGGTAAAGCCGTATTCCTGCATAAACCTGTCAAAAGGAATAATCCCCATTTCATAGTCGGTCAGCCCCAATATGAACCTTATTATGAAATAAGGCTTGTCAAAAGAAAACATTCCATAGTTTATCGCAATGTCTATGTCATTCTCGGAATCCTGATATCTTATGGCCGTATGACCGTATAGAGAATACACTTCATCCCCCGGCTGACATGTCAGCAGACTTATGCGTTTTGTGGAGTCGTTATTCTCATTAAGAACAACATTATCGTTGTTTGCAAAAGCCAATCCACGACATAATGTCAATAAAGTCAGTACTATATATATTCTCTTGATTTTTTCCACGATGCAAAAATAACTTATATTTTCCACTTACCGTGCTGTCGTTTCTTTTTTTTTTAATAATTTTGCACCCCGTAAGCTAATTTAGTTACGTGAATATAATAATAGATATAGGCAATACTTGTGTAAAGATGGTATGCTTCGACGGCGACAACGTTGTTGAGGAGGTACGTGCAGATAAAAATGAAAGCACATGTTTGCTTGATTTCTGTAGCAAGTATAGGTTTGAAAAGGGCATCTATTCCAATGTTTCGGATTTGGATACAGAGTTTTGCGATGCAATTAATTCATTGCCTTTTCCCATGTTACATTTTGTCAGCGATGAAACTCCTATACCTATTATTAATAGATATGCCACTCCAAAAACTTTAGGTACAGACCGACTTGCCGCTGCCGTAGGTGCCAATTACCTGCGACCGGATAATGATGTGCTCATCATTGACATTGGAACATGTGTTACTTTTGACATGGTTTCATCTAAAAGAGAGTATCTTGGCGGAAACATTTCCCCCGGACTTTCAATGCGTCTGAAAGCGTTGAATGCCTATACAGACCGTCTGCCCTTGGTAGACAGGAAAGGAAACATGAGCCTTATCGGCGATACAACAGAAACAGCAATACGTAATGGAGTTGTTAATGGCGTTAAATATGAAATAGAGGGTTATATCAATCATTTTATGAAAGAATATCCAGAACTTTTCGTTTATTTAACGGGAGGCGTGCATCTAAATTTGCATTTTTCAGAAAAAATGCCCATATTTGCAGATAATTTTATAGTCCCCAAGGGGCTTAACCGTATATTGGAGTATAATAATGGTTTGTTATAGAAAATTTTTAAGCTTGTTGTCAGTTGCATTTGCAGCTATGTCCGTTTTTGCCCAAAGTGGCACAAATTCACCTTATAGTCAATATGGATTAGGAGTATTAAGTGACCAGACGAGTGGTTTCAACAGAGGTATGAACGGATTGGGATTAGGTTTCCGCGAAAGCAATCAAGTGAACTTCATTAATCCTGCATCATATTCCTCTATGGATTCATTGATGTTTCTTTTCGATGCAGGACTATCCGGACAAATAACAAGCTTCACTGAAAACGAAAAGACACTAAATGCAAACAATGCTGATTTTGAATATGTGGTCGCCGGTTTCAGGGCTTTTAAGCATGTAGGTGTGAGTTTCGGTATCTTACCATATACAAATATAGGATATAACTATTCTGTGAGCGACTATCTTGACGGAGATCGCAACATGGTTTATACAAACTCTTATTCCGGTAGTGGCGGTATTCATCAGGTTTATTTCGGATTGGGCTGGGAATTTCTAAAAGGAATGTCCGTAGGTGCCAACGTTTCCTATTTATGGGGTGACTATGAGCGTGCCGTTATCAACAGCTATAGCGACAGTTGGGCTAAGACTCTGTCAAAGTATTATACGGCAACAGTGAACAGTTATAAGATAGATTTGGGTGCTCAATATGTACATGCATTCGACAAGAACAATGAATTAACTTTAGGCGTGACTTACGGTCTCGGTCATAAGTTGAATGCAACACCACGATGCGATGTAGTATCCACGGATCCTTCTACGTCTACTCCCGACACAACATCATATTCTGTCAAGAAAGGATTAGCCATACCTACAACGTTAGGCGTGGGCTTGATGTGGAAACACAAAAATCAATGGAAATTAGGTATAGACTATAATTATCAGAAATGGGGCAGCATTGAATATCCTGTTTATACAACTGTCGGAAATACTCCCGTTTATCAGTTGTCCGATGATTATTATGACGACCGTCATAAAATCACAGTCGGCGGTGAATTCTGCAAGAACGCTTACAGCCGCAACTTCTTTAACAGAGTCCGTTTCCGTGCCGGTGCTTCTTACGCCACACCTTATTATAAGGTAAACGGACAGGATGGTCCGAAAGAGATAAGTGTAAGTGCCGGTTTCGGTATACCTATAATGAACGGGTATAACAACCGGTCTATATTGAACATATCCGGTCAATGGGTTCGTTCAGAAGCAACGGGACTTATTAAAGAAAACACTTTCCGTATCAACATCGGACTGACATTCAATGAACGCTGGTTTATGAAATGGAAAGTCGAATGACATGCGCTCCGATTTGTAAAACCTCATTTTGCGAAAATCGTTGAAATATTTACTGTATATATTGTTATTATGTTTGTGTTCCTTTGCTTGTACAGAGGAAAAGGAACACATAGCCCCTGCCATATATCCACGTGATTCAGTGGCAATGATGACATCCTACGGAGTAAATACGCTTATATCAGACTCGGGAGTTATAAAATACCGTATCGTAACAGAACGTTGGGAGGTAAATCAGGCGCGTAACCCGTCGCGTTGGATTTTCGACAAAGGGCTTTTTATGGAACAGTTTGATGAGAAATTCCATGTAGAAGCATATATACAATGTGATACCGCTTACTATTTCGACCAGAAGAAATTGTGGGAACTGCGTGGAAGAGTACGTGTACGTACGACCGACGGTCTGCGGTTTTCCAGCGAAGAACTGTATTGGGATCAAAGTTCACACGAGTTGTACAGTAATAAGTTTTCACGTCTCGTGACTCCTGAGCGCGAGATGCAAGGCAGTTATTTTGTCAGCGATGAGCGTATGACACGTTATTCTATAAGTAATTCCAAAGGTTCTTTTGTTAAAGGCGGTATGGGAAACAGCGAAAAGGACAGTATTTTAACTGCCCCTGATACGACAAAGGCAAAGAAACGCTTACCGGTTTCTCCGTCTGCAAGAACTTCACCATTATAATTTTATGGAACAAGTCAGTCTATCCCTTATATCGGGTATAATTATAACAATGTGCTTTTCTGCATTCTTTTCAGGAATGGAGATAGCATTTGTTTCAAGTAACCGCATGCTGGCAGAAATGGATCGCGACAAGACGGGAGTGTCCAGCAGTTTGTTGGCAAAGTTCTACCGTCATCCTAATAATTTCGTCAGCACAATGCTCGTCGGAAATAATATAGCACTTGTTGTATACGGCATACTTATAGCATCGTTCTTCGACAATACTATATTTGCCGGTTTGGATGCAGGCTTTACGGTTCCGGCTGATACAATCCTATCAACAATCATCGTTTTATTTACCGGAGAATTTCTTCCCAAGACATTGTTCAAAAGCAATCCCAACCGCCTGCTCACAATTTTTGCCATACCGGCATATCTATGTTACATTATCTTATGGCCCATTTCGCGGTTCACGACGATGGTGTCGCGTATGTTGCTGCGCATGTTGGGCATGAACATAGAACAGGACGGCAATGACGAAGGTTTCTCCCGCGTTGACCTTGATTACCTGGTTCAGACAAGCATAGACAATGCCCGTGACAACAAGATCGATGATGAGGTGCGTATATTTCAGAACGCCCTTGATTTTTCTGATACAAAAGTGCGCGACTGCATGGTACCTCGTACGGAGATGTGTGCAGTGGAATGCGGCAGTTCCATAAACGACCTTCGGAATATGTTCATCGAAAGCGGCAAGTCTAAGATTATCGTATATAAAGAGGATATAGACCATATTGTGGGATATATACATTCGCTTGAACTGTTCCGCAATCCGGATGACTGGCAGGAGCATATACATTCAATGCTGTTTGTGCCGGAGACTATGACTGCCCATAAACTGATGCAGATGTTCTTACAGCAGAAAAAGAGCATCGGGGTTGTAGTGGATGAATTCGGCGGTACGAGCGGACTTGTTTCTTTGGAAGACATTGTAGAAGAGATATTCGGTGAGATAGAAGACGAACATGACAATTCTAATTATACTGCCGTAAAGACTTCGGACGGCGATTATCTGCTGTCCGCTCGTCTTGAAATAGATAATGTGAACGAACAGTTCGGACTCGACTTGCCCGAAAGTGAAGACTATAAGACATTGGGAGGACTTATCCTGCACGAATATCAAAGTTTCCCGAAATTAAACGAAATAATAAAGATAGGTAACTTTGAATTTAAAATATTGCGGAAAACAATGACAAAAATAGAGTTGGTCAAGCTAAAAGTCATGGAATAGCATAACTTTTTATTTGAAACATACCGTTTTGTATTATCTTTTTTGTAATTTTGTGCGCTAAATATACATATTATAACACGAATAATAATTAAAAACAAACAAATAATAAATGGCAGCTTTAGGAAAAATCAGAAGTAGGGGCGTAATTCTTATCACTGTGATAGGTTTTGCCCTTTTTGCTTTTATTGCAGAAGAGATGTTCCGCTCTTGCGATTCCATGCGCAATGAAAGCAGACAGCAGGTAGGTGAAGTCTTTGGAGAGAAAGTCAATGTACAGGATTTCCAAAAATTAGTAGACGAGTACACTAATGTCATGAAAGTTACACAAGGACGTGAAAATCTTACAGACAGAGAACTGAACCAGATAAAGGACGTTGTGTGGAACACTTACGTACAGAACAAACTTATAGAGAAAGAAGCCAAAGAGCTTGGTCTCACTGTAACAGCCAAGGAGTTGCAGAACGTTCTTACAGAAGGTACAAACCCCATGCTGATGCAGACACCCTTTGTCAACCAGCAGACCGGACGCTTTGATGTAAACGCATTGCAGAAGTTCCTTGCCGAATACAAACAGGCACAGACTGTAAACCCGCAGATGGCAGAACAGTATCGCAGCATTTACAATTTCTGGATTTTCGTAGAAAAGTCTCTCCGTCAGCAGATACTTGCACAGAAATATCAGACTTTGTTTGCCGGATGCATTCTGTCAAACCCGGTTTCTGCAAAGATTGCATATAATGATGAAAATCAGGAAAGCAACATACAGTTGGCAGCATATCCTTATACTTCTGTAAAAGACGACGACGTTAAGGTTTCAGACAGCGACCTTAAGGCAAAATACGATGAGTTGAAACCACGTTTCAAGCAATATGAAGAGAGCCGTGACGTCAAGTATGTCGAGTTGCAGGTTCTTCCGTCACAGGCAGACCGCGCAGCTTTGGACAAGACATTCAAGTCTTATGCACAGGACTTGCAGAGTGCCGAAGACCCTTCAGAGGTTGTACGTAAGAGCGCTTCATACGTGGCTTATTTAGGAATACCGCAGACAAAGAATGCGTTCCCGTCTGACATCGCAGCACGTCTTGATTCAATAGCAGTTGGTTCTATGGTAGGACCGTTTGAGAATAAGGCAGATAATACGCTTAATATTGTACGCCTCATGTCAAAGACTCAATTGCCCGACTCTGTACAGTTCCGCGCAATACAGGTTGGCGGTGCCACACCTGAGGCTGCACGCAAGACAGCAGACAGCATATACACGGCTCTTCAGGGCGGTGCCGACTTTGAAGCACTTGCAAAGAAATACGGTCAGACAGGCGAAAAGACTTGGATAACATCTGCCCAGTATCAGAATGCTCCTTCAATGGATAAGGATACCAAGGCTTATATCTCGGCATTGAACACATCGGCTGTCAATGAAACAAAGAACTTGCAGATGGCACAGTTCAACCTTATTCTTCAGGTTACAGACCGTAAGGCAATGACAGACAAGTATACGGTAGCTGTAGTAAAGAAGCCTATAGAGTTTTCTAAAGACACTTACTCTGCTGCATATAACAAGTTCAGCCAGTTCGTAAGTGAAAACCAGTCGTTGGAAGCAATGGAGAAAAATGCAGCCAAGTACGGTCTGAAAGTTCAGGAGCGCAACGACATACGCAACTCTGAGCACTATGTCGTAGGCATAAACGGCACACGCGATGCCATGAAGTGGATATTCGAGGCAGAGGAAGGTGAGATTTCTCCTTTGTATGAGTGCGGTGAAAACGACCATTTGCTTGTTCTTGCCATGACAAAGGTTCACAAGACAGGATATCGTCCGCTCGATGACACTAATGTAAAAGACTATATCAAGCAGGAAGTGATGAACGACAAGAAAGCAGAGTTGCTCATCGGCAAGCTGAACGGTGTCAAGAACATGGCAGAGGCAAAGGCAAAGGGTGGAAAGATTGCAACTGTAGAACAGGTTACTTTTGCTGCTCCCGTATTTGTTCAGGCAACCGGAGCAAGCGAACCCGCTCTTAGCGGTGCCGTTGCAGCAACAGCACAGGGCAAGTTCTCTTCACATGCCGTTAAGGGAAATGCCGGTGTATACCTCTTCCAAGTTAACAGCAAGAAGATGCGTCCCGTTAAATTTGATGCAAAAGAATACGAGCAGCGTCTGAAACAGAAAGCCCTGCAGTATGCAGGCAACTTCATGTCAGAGTTGTATGCAAAGGCAAATGTAAAGGACAACCGCTATCTGTTCTTCTAATCTTCTAAGGAAATATTTGAACTTTATAAAAAAATGCAGCCCGGCTTGATTGTCGGGCTGCATTTTTTTATAAGGTTAGAGGTGGAAGGTTATAAGGTGATATGTTTAAGGTATCAGGTCTTGAGGTTAAGAATGTTGGATTGCTAATTTAGCGTGAGCTTGTCGAATTCATATACCTTATTATATAACACCTATTATGAATGTATCAAAATTCAATATTTGTTGCGTGCAACAAATATCTATAGTCATTCAAACTAACATTATAAATCAGCCGGCATAAAAGGGAGTGATGTCAGACCGAAAGAAAAAGGAAAAATAGAGGGAGACAGGAGAAGCAAGGAAGATAAAAGACGTTGCATCGGTGCTCGGTACAAACCCATTGTCTTTTATCGTTCGTGGCATCAGCCACACAGCTTCTACTGTCTCCCCTCTATAAATCGTAGCGGAAATTACTTGTTAACAACAAACTTCCATGTCTTGCCGTCCTGTCTTATAATAACGATGCCACGGCTTGTGATACTGCTTATACGGCATCCGGCAGTTGTATACATCTCATAAGGACGTGTAAAGTCGGGCTTTGACGGAGACGATACCGACGGCAGTGCAACATCAGTAGGTATCTTCTTTCCTCTTACACTCATGGTCTTTATCTCCCATGTAGAAGCCTCAGCCGCTGTACTTGTATAATGGAATGCAATCTTTATCTTCTTTCCGACAAAGTCATCAAGCGGAATATCACCCGAATCATTAAATGTCCAAGATGTTCCCTTAGGCCACTTTATACCCTGAAGCACCGTTGTCCGGTCGTCACAAACAACTTCTACAGCCAAAACATCTGACGGTTGGGCGGTCGTACAGAAGTTCACGGCATGACTGAACGACAATATTGCCGTACTGTATCCGTTCAAGTCAATCTCAGGTGTGTACAACGTCGCATCTGCCTTATTAGCACCGCCTTTAAATGCCGTACCCTTCCAGCCATACAAAGGGTCGCTCTGCCATACGATGAAGCCTGAATTGGGTACATCCGTATTAACCACCGTACAGTTTCCTTCATTGTTTCCCGTAAAATCTTCCTTGTATATATCCTCTTCATCACCAGGATAAGTACCTCCGCCTCCGACATAGTCCGACGATTTCTCGGTCTTATCCGGATCGAAAGCTATATCCGTACTGTCGCCCCATACATATTCCATGAGGTTTGGAAAGTCTACATACGGGTTACGGTTGCCCTGTATCTTGCAAACCGCATCGTTACGTCTCACCTCCATCTCATCCACTTTATCAACCCTTGCCCACTCTATATAGAGCGTATATGCCCATGGTTTCAACGTGGGATAATCGCCCTGCTGCAATATCTGCAACGCCTGCGTACCGCTCCACGTGAAGTTCTGATAAGCCGTTGCCATATACATGTATCCGCGTGCAAAGTCACCCTTCCACTTGTCCGCCGGTTCCCACAGCTGATATCCGTTTATACCTGTTCCAATCTTGGTGCATCCGTTGTCTGTTCTAACGTCTGTCACCTTACCCATAGGATAATTGGATTTAGAAGAGTTTATCTTCTGCTCGCTCGGCATAAGGTTATACAAGTCCTTGTATGCCTGATTTTGCGAGCCTCCCCACCAGCTTTTCGGAAAAGAATGCTCTATGTTCATACCGCCCACCGACGAACCCTTACTGCCAAAATAGCGTTCATCGTTGCTGTAACGGTCTATCACCATATTGTCGTCCGTACGGTCGGTGGAATAAAAGCCCTCCCATGTACTTCCACGTCCCGAGCCATAGTCCAGCACTGTTGCATCCTTTATGATGTTATGCACGGCTGTTTTCAGTTCCGCACCTTTCTTTCCTTTAAGCGACGTATAATACCCGTCGGGTATCTGCGCCACAGCCGCCTGTGCCATCAAGAGCATCAGCAGCATGATGTCTGTTCTTAAGAATATCTTTTTCATAGTTTTAATAAGTTTTACCAACAAATATAGTATTTATAAATAATATTGCAAAATCAATTCATATTATTTGAAATCATATCGATCCGCGCCCCATAGGAAAGATCCGCCGGAACATCACAAACCGGAAAACTTCCTTATACCTTTTATATAATACTTCCGGAGAATTGAATAGTCAAAGCGTTCCGGAATATCCCACAACAAACGGGACGACTGTATTGCCGCCCTATCCGCTGCAAAATCATTGCGCCACCGCCTGAAGTCGCGCCTTGCACGGAACACGGCCTTGAAATCGCCTATGCTGCGGTTGGCAACAAGCATCTGAAATGCCGCCACATAATCAAGAAACCACCGCACCGTCATCACACGACGAAGCTCTTTGCCGTCAAGGTTCTTATAAAGCATGGTGAGATTGTTGCGGAAGTTAAGGTATGTCTTCATCGGATTGCCTTTAGGCAGTGTGCCGCCACCGACATGGTACACCACGCTGTCCGGTATGCAATATATCTTGCGCGCCATGATACGCAGGCGCCAGCAAAGGTCTATCTCCTCATTATGTGCAAAGAAGCGGGCGTCAAAACCGCCTGCCCTGCGGTAGTCTTCCGAACGTATCATGAGACAGGCGCCTGTCGCCCACAGTATTTCGGCATTATAATCATACTGTCCGTTATCCTCCTCCACCGTGCCGAATATGCGTCCGCGGCAGAAAGGATAGCCGTAACGGTCGATATATCCGCCACAAGCACCGGCATATTCAAAGAAATCACGGTCTGACACCGACAGCAGTTTAGGCTGACATGCCGCCGCTTCCGGATGATAATCCATAAATTCCGTCAGCGGATCGAGCCAATGATGCGTCACTTCCACATCCGAATTCAAAATGACATAATACTCCGCCTCCACAGATGCCAACGCTCTGTTGTAGCCTTCGGCAAAGCCATAGTTGCGGTCGAGCCTTATTATGCGCACCTCGGGGAAATGCACGGCAAGCATCTGCAACGAGTCATCTTCGGAAGCGTTGTCAGCAACATAAACAACTGCATCGCCACGCGAATATTCAAGAACGGAGGGAAGATAGGTCTTCAGCATCTTACTGCCGTTCCAGTTCAGTATTACAATCGCTATCTTGTCCATCACAACGTTATTTTAAGTGCCGACCTGTCACTGTTGAAGTCTCCGAGACGCACGGTTACAATCTGATTGTCGAGTGCCTCATCAGCCTGCGACGACGGCAGTTCCACACGTATATAATTCCTTGTAAAGCCGTGCATCGCCTTTCCGCGAGCAGCTTTCTCCAGCAGAACCTCTGCCGTGGTGCCAATATGCCTTGCATAAAAAGCCTCGGTCTTTTCTTCCGAAAGGCTCAAAAGCCGCTTGCTGCGCAGCTTCTTCTCCCGGTCTGAAACAATATACGGTATCTTCAGGGCTGCCGTACCGGGACGTTCAGAATAAGGGAACACATGCAGATGTGCAACGTCCAGCGACTCAAGGAAACGGTATGTCTCCTCAAAATATTCAGGCAGCTCGCCGCGAGTACCCACCATCACGTCCACACCGATGAAGGCATCGGGCATTTTCTCTTTTATCAGTCTTATCTTATGCGCAAACAATGCCGTGTCATAACGGCGGTGCATGAGCTTAAGTACCGCATCCGACCCGCTCTGCAACGGTATGTGGAAGTGAGGCATGAAAGCACGGCTCGACGCACAGTAGTCTATCAGCTCATCGGTAAGCAGGTTCGGTTCGATGCTGCTTATCCTGTAACGCTTCACACCGCCCACCTTATCAAGCTCTTTCACAAGCTCCACGAATGTCTCACCGGTGGAAACGCCGAAGTCTCCGATGTTTACTCCCGTCAGTACAATCTCCTTTCCGCCCTCGGCAACAGCCTGTTCCGCCTGCCTTACCAGCGAGTCTATCGTCGGGTTGCGGCTGAAACCGCGTGCATACGGTATGGTACAGTATGTACAGAAATAGTTGCAGCCGTCCTGAACCTTCAGGAAATAGCGCGTGCGGTTGCCGCGCGAGCACGACGGCGCAAAGTCCTTTATATCTTTTGTCGCCACAGAAAAATGCCTGTGCAGCCCGTTCTCTTCGTCCGTCTTATCCGTCCATGCCTCTGAAAGATATTGTATAAGACGTGCCTTCTCATTGGCACCGAGAACCAGATCCACACCTTCCATCCTGCTTATCGTTTCCGGTTCGAGCTGGGCATAACATCCCGTAACGACAACAAATGCCCCCTTGTTCTCACGTACCATACGGTGAATCGCCTGCCTGCACTTGTGGTCCGCCATGTCTGTCACCGAACATGTGTTTATTATACATATATCTGCCGGCTCGCCCTTGGCAGCCGTAACAACTCCCATTTCGCCCAGCAAGCGCCCTATAGTGGATGTTTCCGAAAAGTTGAGTTTACATCCGAGAGTAAAATATGCTGCTTTCTTGCCCTGAAACGCCGATGAGTTTATCATTATATCTTATCATTTTAAGTGCGGAACATCCGCACACATTATTATATATAGTACAAAGATAATGCAAGCCGAACGCAATCAAGCTCGCTTGAAATTGCTGAGGCGAAGCTTATCTTATGCAAAGATAATGCAAGCCGAACGCAATCAAGCCCGCTTGAAATTGCTGAGGCGAAGCTTATCTTATGCAAAGATAATGCAAGCCGAACGCAATCAAGCCCGCTTGAAATTGCTGAGGCGAAGCTTATCTTATGCAAAGGTAAGAAAAAAACAAATAAGAACGATAAAGTGATACCCTGATTATATCCCCACCCACCCTATCGCATAAGTCTTACTTAATATTTATTTACACGCCCGAAAACTTTAACAGTTATTAAGCCATTGTAATATATTGCAGTTCAAGTACTTACAAAAAAGTTACAAAAATACACTAAAAAAAACTCTAAAAAGAGAACAACGTATCGAAAAAATACTTACCTTTGCAACGTTTTAATAAACGAAATGATTGTTTTACAGAAAATTTAAAAAGCAAAGAAAATGAAAAAATTGGTTTTAATGTTCGTAGCTATGGCAGCTATCTCTTTCGCATCTTGTGGTGACAAAACAGCTAAGACAGAGGCTGCTGACACAACAACAGTTGACACAACTGTAGTTGACACAACTGTAGTTGACACTACAGCTGCTGACACAGCTAAATAATTTAGCTCGAACAGTAAAAAGAGAACAGGACCGTCGGACTTTAAAAGTCCGACGGTCTTTGCTTTATATATCCTCCAACCGGCACCATTGCCCGTAACAACCATTATGTTACGTTTTACGCCATATCCCTGTCAACTTGCTTTTCCATAACCCTTAAATACGCAGGGGTTTACAAAAATAAATCTCAACGGACGCAAATACGACAAGGAAACGTGTGCAGGCGTAACACTCAATATATCAACACGATATGACATCAGCGCCATATCTGTGCAACAAAATCAAGTTTTTTTTACCCAATAAAACAGTGTTTTGCAATGCAAAACACGCCATTTCAGGCTCTGAAAGCAATGCCTTTGGGAGCCAAAATGCCGCATATCAGACTCTAAAAGGCGGCATTTCACAGTGCAAAGTGCGGCACTTTACATCTTTTATGCACACATTTGATGTCCGAGAAAAGTAAGATAAGAAATTTTAACACGTAGTTGCACCGGAAATACTGACATTTTCCGATTGACACATTGCCGGTTTTATTCGGAATTACATTACAAAAAGAACATTACGACCGGACGTAATAAAACCTGTATTTGCCATACGGTGGAGAACATGACAGCCCCACTTTCTATCTATATGAGTGTGGGCAAAATGCGAAATTAAAAGAAGTTATGGGAAGTTATGTGGCTAAAGCCACGGAAGATAAAGGACATTTGTCGTATATGAAGCAACAAGACATACGTCTTTTATCTCCATTTATCGCGCCATACCTTCCTTTATCTCCTTTTGGTTCCCCTCACCTTCTATATATATACACAAATACGGGAAATCCAAATGGATTTCCCGTATTTGTGTATATGAATATTATAAACGTTATTTATACTCTTCCCACGACTTTATGTCGATGTCTTCAAGCTTCACCTTGCAGAAAGCGTGTATGAAAGAACTTGCAAGACGACTGTTTGTTATCAACGGTACATTGAGGTCTATCGCCGCACGACGTATCTTATAGCCGTTGTCAAGCTCGCTCGCCGTAAGGTTCTTGGGGATGTTCACCACCATGTCTATCTCGTGGTTGTGAAGCATGTCAAGCGCCTGCGGCTGTTTGCCTTCGTCAGAGGGCCAATATACCTGCGTGTTCTCTATGCCATTCTCGGCAAGGAACTTGGATGTGCCGCCCGTTGCGTACAGGTTATAACCGTTTTCCACAAGACAACGCGCAGCATCAAGCATGGCTGCCTTCTGCTTTGCACCGCCTGTAGAGAGCAGTATGTTCTTCTCCGGTATGCGGTGACCTACCGAAAGCATGCTCTTAAGAAGTGCGGTATTGGTGTCATCACCGAGACATCCCACCTCTCCCGTAGACGCCATGTCCACGCCAAGCACAGGGTCTGCCTTCTGAAGACGGCTGAAAGAGAACTGACTTGCCTTTATTCCGACATAGTCGAGGTCGAAAAGATTCTTGCCGGGCTTCTCTACCGGCAGACCGAGCATCACCTTTGTTGCCAGTTCGATAAGGTTTATCTTCAACACCTTGCTGACAAACGGGAACGAACGCGAAGCACGGAGGTTACACTCTATTACCTTTATGTCGTTCTCACGCGCAAGGAACTGTATGTTGAACGGTCCGCTGATGTGCAATTCCTGCGCAATCATCTTGCTCACACGCTTTATACGGCGTATGGTCTCGCAATAAAGCTTCTGCGGAGGGAACTGTATTGTGGCGTCGCCAGAGTGGACTCCGGCAAACTCTATGTGCTCGCTTATGGCGTATGCTATGATTTCTCCGTCTTTTGCAACGGCATCCATTTCCACTTCCTTGGCATGTTCGATGAACTGACTCACAACAACGGGATGATCTTCAGACACATTCGCCGCCAGTTTGAGGAAACGTTCAAGCTCTTCCCTGTTTGAACAAACGTTCATCGCCGCACCTGAAAGCACGTACGACGGGCGCACAAGAACGGGGAAGCCCACACGGTCGATGAAGTTGTTGATATCGTCCATAGACGTAAGAGCGCTCCACTCCGGCTGGTCGATGCCGTTGCGGCTCAGCATGGAAGAGAACTTCGCACGGTCTTCGGCATTGTCTATATCCTTGGCAGAGGTTCCGAGTATGGGCACGTTCTGTGCATCAAGACGCATGGCAAGGTTGTTCGGTATCTGTCCGCCGGTGGATATCACCACTCCATACGGGCTTTCCATTTCGATGATATCCATGACACGCTCGAAAGTAAGCTCGTCAAAATAAAGACGGTCGCACATGTCATAGTCGGTAGACACTGTCTCCGGATTGTAGTTTATCATTATGCTGCGGTATCCCTGCTTGCGTATTGTGTTAAGCGCCTGCACGCCACACCAGTCAAACTCAACAGAACTTCCGATACGGTATGCCCCAGAGCCGAGAACTATCACCGAGCGTTTGTTGTCGCCGAAGCTGATGTCGCTGGCAACACCGTCGTAGGTAACATACAGATAGTTGGTCTGCGCCGGGTATTCGGCAGCCAGTGTGTCTATCTGCTTCACAACCGGGAGTATGCCATAGCCCTTACGAAGCTGACGCACCACAAGTCCTGCCTTGGACATATTGCCGAGTTCCTGTTCAAGTCCCACGGCACGGGCAATCTGGAAGTCGGTAAAGCCGTATATCTTTGCCGTGCGCAACAGTTCTTTGTCAAGCACGTTGACACTTGTGCACTTCTTCAAAGCCTCATCTATGTCTATGATATGCTTCAGTTTTTGGAGGAACCACTTGTCTATCTTCGTAAGCTCGTGTATCTGGTCTATGGTATAGTCTTTGTGCATAGCCTTTGAGATTATGAAGATACGCTTGTCCGTAGGTTCGCGCAGCGCGGTGTCTATGTCGTCAATCTCAAGTTCCTTGTTCTCTACAAAGCCATGCATGCCCTGCCCTATCATGCGCAGTCCCTTCTGTATAGCCTCTTCGAAGTTGCGTCCGATAGCCATCACTTCGCCGACTGACTTCATCGACGAGCCAAGTTCACGGTCAACTCCGCGGAACTTGCTCAGATCCCAGCGCGGTATCTTGCATACCACATAGTCGAGGGCAGGCTCAAAGAAAGCGCTTGTAGTCTTTGTCACCGAGTTCTTAAGTTCAAAAAGTCCGTAGCCCATACCAAGCTTTGCTGCAACGAAAGCCAGAGGATAACCGGTTGCCTTTGATGCAAGAGCCGAACTACGGCTGAGGCGTGCGTTCACCTCAATCACCCTGTAGTCTTCGCTCTTGGGGTCGAAAGCATACTGAACGTTACACTCTCCCACAATGCCGATGTGACGGATAATCTTTATGGCAAGGGCACGAAGCTTGTGATACTCAGAGTTTGTGAGTGTCTGCGACGGTGCAATGACTATACTTTCGCCCGTATGTATGCCCAGAGGGTCGAAATTCTCCATATTACATACGGTGATGCAGTTGTCGTAACGGTCGCGCACAACTTCGTATTCTATCTCTTTCCAGCCTTTAAGGCTCTTTTCTACAAGCACCTGCGGAGAGAACGAGAATGCTTTCTCGGCAAGTTTGTCAAGTTCTTCCTCGTTGTCACAAAAGCCGCTGCCAAGTCCTCCAAGGGCGTATGCGGCACGTATAATGACGGGATATCCCAGTTCTGCGGCTGCCTTGCGTGTCTGTTCGATGGTCTCGCATGCCTCGCTCTTGATTGTCTTTACATCTATTTCGTTCAGTTTTTCAACGAAGAGTTCGCGGTCTTCGGTGTCCATTATCGCCTGAACGGGAGTGCCAAGCACCTTTACATTATACTTCTCCAGCACGCCGCTCTGATACAAAGCCACGCCACAGTTGAGGGCTGTCTGTCCGCCAAAAGAGAGAAGAATGCCGTCGGGACGCTCCTTTTCGATGACACGCTCAACGAAATACGGCTGAACCGGAAGGAAATAAATGCGGTCGGCAACGCCTTCGGATGTCTGGACCGTGGCGATATTGGGGTTGATAAGGATGGTCTCGACACCTTCCTCACGCAATGCCTTCAACGCCTGTGAGCCTGAATAGTCAAACTCTCCGGCCTCTCCTATCTTCAATGCTCCTGAACCCAAGAGCAGGACTTTCTTTATATTTTCGTCTTTCATCTCTCTTTTTACTTCAATGTTTCCACAAACTTATCAAACATAAACTCTGTATCTACCGGACCTGAACATGCTTCGGGGTGGAACTGGCTCGAAAACCAAGGGTTTACCTTATGACGTATACCCTCGTTGCTGCCGTCGTTCATATTCACAAACAGCTCTTCCCAGTCGGCACCCAACGTCTTGGCATCAACGGCATAGCCATGGTTCTGACTTGTAACATAACAGCTGTTGGTGCCAACCATGCGTACAGGCTGGTTGTGTGAGCGGTGACCGTACTTAAGTTTGTATATCTGCGCGCCGCCTGCCTTTGCCAACAACTGGTTACCCATACATATACCGCATATAGGTTTGGCGGACATGCTCATCTGACGACGCACTATATTCACGGCATCCTCACACATATCCGGGTCGCCGGGACCGTTGGCGAGGAAAAGACCGTCGAAGTTCATGGATGTATAGTCGTAGTTCCAAGGAACACGGATAACCTCAACGCCTCTGTTTACAAGGCAACGGATGATGTTGTTCTTCACGCCGCAGTCTACAAGGACAACCTTCTTGCCGGCTCCTTCGTTGTAACGTATAATCTCCTTGCAACTCACCTTGTCTACAAAGTTTACGCCTTCATAGTCTGCCTCGGGTATGTTGTCCGGCTCATCGTCAAAGATAATCTTGCCCATCATCACACCGTGCTCGCGCAGAACTTTTGTAAGCTCTCGCGTATCAATGCCCGTTATGCCGGGAACATGCTCACGCTTCAGCCATTCGGCAAGGGTCTCCACACCGTTCCAATGACTGTATTGCTCGCTGTAGTCGGCAACAATGATTGCGGAAGCATAAATTCTGTCACTCTCCATGAACGTAGCAAGCCCGTCGGCACCTACGGTAAAGGGCGGAACCCCGTAATTTCCCACCAACGGATAGGTGAGTGTCATCAACTGTCCGGCATACGAAGGGTCCGTAAGGCTCTCCGGATAGCCCATCATCGCCGTATTAAAAACAACTTCGCCTGCCACCGGTCGGTCATATCCGAATGACTTGCCATGAAATTTTGTTCCGTCTTCCAAGACTAAAGTTACTTTTCTCATCTTCTTATTTTATTAAGTCCCCCAAGCAATCGATACGTCTACATCGCAAAGGAAACCTCATGTTCAAAACTTTTGCTCGTATTGATAAACCTTTTCTATGAAATTTACAAATGCCTGATTTACAAGACGCACACCGCCCGGCGTGGGATAGTTGCCGGTAAAGTACCAGTCTCCCTTATGATCAGGTATCGCCGTGTGCAGTCCTTCTATCGACTGATAAACTATTTCCACCGGTGTCGTCACGCCGTCGGGGCGCAACATCTCCACAATCTTGGTGTTTATCTCGTCCACCGTGAACTCTTTGTATATGTCGCGCACACAGTTGCGCATCTCGGTCTTGGGTTTCTGGAGTTCTTCCTTGCAATTGTTGTACGTGTCTTCTATCAGTTTGTACATTCCACGGTCTTTCAAAAGCTCCATGGTTGCCCTGAACGCACAGAACTCTTCAAGACGCGGCATGTCTATTCCATAGTAGTCGGGATAGCGTATCTGCGGCGAACTGCTCACAATCACAATCTTCTTGGGATGCAGACGGTCCAGTATTTTCAGGATACTCTCCTTCAGAGTGGTACCGCGCACAATACTGTCGTCTATTATGACAAGATTGTCTACGTATGGTTCAAGCGATTCGTAGGTGATATCGTACACATGCGAAGCCAGATCGTTACGCGAGTTGCCCTCGGTTATAAAGGTACGGAGCTTTATATCTTTCCATGCTATCTTCTCACTGCGCACATACTGATGGAGTATCTTCTCAAGTTCGTCGTTTGTCGGTATATGGTCCATCTCGGATATGCGCTTTATCTTCTGCCGGTTCACATATCTCTTGAATCCCCCCAGCATACCATAGAAAGCCACCTCTGCCGTATTGGGAATGAAAGAGAAAACCGTATGCTCGATATCATAGTCTACAGTCTTCAATATTGTGTCCGTAAGCTGCTCTCCAAGCTTTTTACGTTCCTTGTAGATGTCACGGTCCGAACCGCGGCTGAAGTATATACGCTCGAAAGAGCACTTGCTGTCACCACGCCTGTCGAGTATCTTCTCGATAGAACTGTCACCGTTTTTATTTACAATCAGTGCATGTCCAGGCTCAAGTTCATGTATGTCGTCACACTCTATGTCGAATGTGGTCTGAAGAACGGGGCGCTCGCTCGCAAGTACTATCACCTCTTCGTCCTTGTACCAGAAAGCCGGACGTATGCCCCATGGGTCTCTTACGGAGAACATCTCGCCGCTTCCGGTAAGTCCGCACATCACATATCCGCCGTCAAAGTCGGACATGGTTGTCTTAAGTACGTTGGATATCTTTATGTTGTTTTCTATATAGTCCGTTATTGCAACGTCTTGCAGTCCGCGTTCTTTTGCTTCAACAAAGTTACGCTCCACTTCCCTGTCCAGACGATGCCCCATCAGCTCCAGTGTAATATAGCTGTCGCTGTATATACGGGGATATTGTCCCTGCTTTACCAACTGTGCAAAAATCTCATCTATATTGGTCATATTGAAATTTCCGCACAGACAGAGGTTCTTGGCACGCCAGTTGTTGCGTCTCAGAAACGGATGTACATAAGAAAGACCACTCTTTCCGGTAGTTGAATACCGAAGGTGGCCCATATAAAGTTCGCCGGCAAAAGGAAGATGTTGCTTGGCATAATCGACGTCTGCCAACTGCTGCGCTGACAGATTCTTATAATTGCCATGCACCTTGCCGAATATCTCTGTTATGGCATTGGAGCCTTCCGCACGTTCGCGGAACATATATTCCGAACCCGGAACGGCATCAAGATTGACACATGCCATACCTGCGCCTTCCTGTCCGCGGTTGTGCTGCTTCTCCATCATAAGATAGAGTTTGTTCAAGCCGTACATCCATGTTCCGTATTTCTGCTGATAATATTCCAATGGCTTAAGCAACCTCACCATCGCAACCCCACACTCATGCTTCAAAGGTTCCATCATAATCCCCAATCTATTATTCTATGAATAAAAAAACAATCTTTAAACTTACCTGTACCATCATACACGCGCAACCGGGAACGGTCATGCCGCGCACATACTGTCATATTCTAAAAATATACAGGATAATGCTTTTTGAACCATAATCCTGTATATTCCGCCTTACCATAAAGTATCTTATGTATTTATTGTATCAGTTCCTTACAATATTCACAACCAAAGAAGCCACGGAGGTGACTATTCCTATCGCCGAGAACCACAATGTAGTGCTGCTGCCTATTGCCGAGTTTTTGGTCTTGACGCTGTTCGGCTCCACATATATTATATCGTTCTGTTGCAGATAATAGAACGGCGAGTTTACAACATTTGCATCGTTCAGATTAAGACGGTGGAAACATTTCTCTCCATTAGCATCTTCGCGTATCAGAAGTATGTTGTCGCGCTTGCCGTATATCGTAAGGTCGCCGGCATGTGCCAAGGCTTCGAGTATATTCATCTTCTCCTGATCTACCGCATACACGCCCGGACTGTTGACCTCACCTGTCACCGAGACCTTGAAACTTGCCATTTTCACAGTGACAATAGGATTTTCCGTTTGAGACATATAAGGCTTTATCTTGTTTCTGATAAACTCTTCGCATTGGCGCTTCGTCATGCCGTCCACCTTTATCATACCAAGAACGGGGAAATTTATGTATCCTTCGTTGTCTACAAGATATGTCTGAAGCGACGACTGGCTACCACCGAGCTGTCCCGTGCTGTTCAAAACTCCGGAAACGGCAAGGTTAAAAGGTGTCGCAGCCTTCGGATCAGTGGTACTCACGGTTACCGTAAGCAGGTCTTTCGGCATGATTTTCGCATCAAAAAGACCGGAAGATACAGCACAACGCAAAGAATCGGCATTCTGGAAATATGCTATCTTCTTTGAACTTCCGCAACTACCAAGAACAAGTACCATTGTTAAAATAAATAATGGTAAAATGATTTTCTTCATAATTAATTATCAGGTATATCGTTAAAACGTTGCAAAAATAACCCTATTTTTTGATATCTACAAATATTTTCAATATTAAATGGTTAGACATCTGCAAGTAACGGAATAAAAAAGCGGAGGGTAAATAATACGGAAAGCCGCATGTTCATTTCCAGACATCGGTATATGGCATAAACAGACATGAAACTTACAAATCGTAACCGTATGCTTTCGGGACGTAAAAGGATAGCTTTAGACATGCTAAATGATAGCTTTAGCAGTCCTAAAGCTATCACTTTTGAATGCGAAAGATGTCGATTGAAAACTGTAAGTAAATATACCGGATATATAACGGATTGTAAGTTTCAAATACAAAACCATCAATCATGAACAATAAAAAATCCCCTTACAACGGAAAAGGAATGCCATAACCGTCATAAGGGGAAATATGTCTCATCGTTTCTTTATATGCTTCAGAACTTGAAATAGTTCTTTGCATTGTTATAGCTGATATCCTCAACCATGCGATACAAACTCTCCATATCGTTAGGAATCAAGCCTTTCTCTACGTCATTGCCAAGAAGATTGCACAACAGACGACGGAAATACTCGTGGCGGGGATATGAAAGGAACGAGCGGCTGTCTGTAAGCATACCTACAAAACGACTCAACAGACCGAGAACAGACAGTGCATTCATCTGACGTGTCATGCCATCGAGCTGATCGTTGAACCACCAACCGCTGCCGAACTGTATCTTGCCGGGGCATGAACCGTCCTGGAAGTTGCCGAGCATAGTGGCGATAACTTCGTTTGCACAAGGGTTGAGCGTATATAATATGGTACGTGTGAGCTTGCCTTCCGCATTAAGATGATCGAGGAAATGGCTCATCGCCTTTGCCGTGTTGAACTCGCCGATAGAGTCGAAACCGGTATCAGGACCGAGTTTTGCAAACATACGGCTGTTGTTGTCACGTATGGCACCATAGTGGAACTGCTGTGTCCAGTCGCTGTCATAGTCCATTTCGGCAAACTTTGTAAGCATACAGTGCTTGAACTGGCGTATCTCCTGCTGCGAAAGCTGCTGCTCGCGCATTGCCTTTTCAAAGATTGTCTCTATCTGGCTGTCTGTGTAAGGCTCGTCATAGAACTCTTCTATACCGTGGTCTGACAAGCGACAACCGTTCTCATGGAAGAAGTCATGACGCTTCTGCAATGCTGTAATAAGATCGTTGAACGTTGTTATCGAAACGTCTGCCACCTCTCCAAGCTTGTTTACATATGCTGCAAAGTTGCTTGTATTATCCACCGCCATAGCCTTATCGGGGCGCCATGCCGGTATCATTCTTATCTCAAAGCCACTCTCCTTTGTCTGCTTGTGATAGCGGAGGTCGTCTATAGGATCGTCGGTTGTACATACACACTCTACATTATATTTACGCATAAAGCCGCGTGCCGTATATCCGGGCTGCTGCAACTTTTCGTTACACTCATCGAATATCTCGCGTGCAGTCTTCGGACTGAGCAGTTTGTCTATTCCGAAAGCGGTCTTCAGTTCAAGGTGGGTCCAGTGATAAAGCGGGTTACGGAATGTATAGGGAACGGTCTCCGCCCACTTCTCGAACTTTTCCCAGTCGCTTGTTTCCGTGCCGGTGCAATATTTCTCGTCCACACCGTTCGTACGCATGGCACGCCACTTGTAGTGGTCACCGCCGAGCCACAGCTCTGTAATGCTCTTAAACTTATGGTCGCTTGCCACCATCTCAGGTATCAAATGGCAATGATAGTCGATGATAGGCATCTTTGCTGCATGATTGTGATAAAGATCCTGCGCCGTAGCGGTGTCAAGCAGGAAATTCTCATCCATAAATTGTTTCATGTTTTCCTTGTTTTAATAAGTGTTTATTATAGTTTGTAATTTATGCATATCAGTTATGCAAATATACACGTTTTTTTTTGATTTCAGCATATTTTAAATTATATTTGCACAAAATAAAAATATACGACGATGCCACTCAATAAGAAGGAAGTTACGGGAGATATCTGTATGAAACGCACAAACAAGGTACTGATGATTTATACAGGAGGAACCATCGGTATGGGAAAGAACCAGCAAACGGGAGCATTGGAACCGCTCGATTTCAATCATCTGATAAGCTACATACCGGAGTTCGCGTCATTGCCTACAGCTGTGGACTGCTATCAGTTCACCCCTCCGATAGACTCAAGCGACATGTCGCCGCGCCTATGGGCACATCTCGTGCGCATCATTGCCGACAGATATGTACATTATGACGGGTTTGTGATACTACACGGCACAGACACCATGGCATATACCGCATCGGCTTTGTCGTTCATGCTCGAGAACCTTACCAAACCTGTAATACTTACCGGAAGCCAGTTGCCTATAGGACAGTTGCGTACCGACGGCAAAGAGAACCTTATAACAAGCATCGAGATTGCGGCGGCACATCATAAGGACGGAACGGCGATAGTGCCCGAGGTGTGCATATATTTCAGTGGGCACCTGCTGAGAGGCAACCGCGCTACAAAAACCAACGCCGACGGCTTTAACGCTTTCGAGTCTTTCAACTATCCGCATCTCGGCGATGCCGGCGTAAACATTATATATCATGAAGAGTATATACTGCGTCCCGATTTCGACAAGCCCATGGTTCCACACTTCGCGACAGACCCCAACGTTATTGTCTTCTCGCTTTTTCCCGGCATACAGGAACACCTTGTCAGACACTTCACAGAGGCTCCGGAACTGCGTTCGATAGTCATGCGCACGTTCGGAAGCGGCAACGCTCCGCAACACAAGTGGCTTATGCGCCTGCTTAAAGAGTGTGCGTCTCGCGGAGTTACCATTGTGAACATAAGCCAGTGTCTTGCGGGATGTGTTGAAATGGCACGCTACGACACCGGATACCAGCTGAAAGACACGGGGGTTATAAGTGGTTTCGACAGCACGGTGGAAAGCGCAATAACCAAACTGATGTTCTTACAGGCTCATCACTCCGACTATAATATAATAAGGAAGATGATGAACAGATCGCTTGCAGGCGAGATAACCATATCGTAAATACATCAAAACAAATCTTTTATTTTGCAAAATCTCAATACGCCATTTTGGTACTTAAACCGGAATGGCGTATATTTGCATCATCAGCGTTTAACTATCAATACTGTCAATAATTTATTAAATAATATTCATTAACCAAGTAAAGGAGAAATTTATGAAAGACCTTAAAGGAACAAAGACCGAGAAAAACCTGCTGGAAGCATTCGCAGGTGAGTCGATGGCACGTAACAAATACACTTACTTCGCATCAAAGGCAAAGAAAGACGGATACGTACAGATAGCAGCTATATTCGAAGAAACCGCTGCCAACGAGAAAGAGCACGCAAAACTGTGGTACAAATTCCTGCACGGCGGTAAGGTTGCCGGAACAATGGAAAATCTTGCAGATGCCGCAGCGGGAGAGAATTATGAGTGGACAGACATGTATGCACGCATGGCACAAGAGGCACGCGAGGAAGGTTTCGACGAGATTGCAGAGAAATTCGAAGGTGTTCTTGAAGTAGAGAAGCAGCATGAGGCACGCTATCGCAAACTGTTGAAGAACGTCGAGGACAAGAAAGTGTTCTCAAAAGACGGCGAGTGCATCTGGCAGTGCATCAACTGCGGACACATTGTCATCGGCAAACAGGCTCCCGAGAAGTGCCCGGTATGCGACCACGCACAGAGCTATTTCCAGATAAAGCCTGAGAACTACTAAAAATATCTACTGTTACAGTATAAACATAAAAAGCAAAACCGCATGTGCCTGTTGTTAAACGGCACATGCGGTTTTTGCTTTTCGCATAGACCACTAAACTTTATTTGCCAGCTGTTCGGGACGGTATTCAAAGTGCATCGTATCATAATGATACCAGCGTCCGCCCCATACAAAACCGTGCTTTTCAAAAACACGGACAAGTTCAAGCGGTATACGGTTCTTGTATAAAATCTTTGCCGTCTCGCCCTTTCCTTTATTTGCCCACAACCAATAATCCGACATCTTCACATTTATGTCTATCGCTATTCCATAGCTGTGAGCACTCATGCGCTTTGCACCGCGTACATTGCGCCAATAGAACGTCGAGGCAGGCTTAAGATATTTTGCAAGATGCGGCTTTGTCTTCAATTCAGCAACCACCTTACCGAGTTGGCTTGATGCTCCGTTAACTTTTGTAAACTTTATCTTCTGTCCGAACCAGTCAACCGTCTCCATTCGTGATGCAACCTCCGAAGCACTCTTTCCATACATCTTCTTGAACAACGCTTCACATCTGCTCCTGCCAGCATCAGACAGATAACCGGGTTTAGAGGACGCAGTGTCATAGCGCATGCCGAACATGTCTTCCACGTCCGAATTGTCAAGCATCACGGTAAAGCTCTTTTTCTTTCCGTCATCATACAGTATGCGCTCACCGTCGGGAAAGACAATATAACCGTCTTTGTATTTCATTCCCGCATCCGGATAAACATCAATAAGGATACGGGCACCGGCAGGAATAGCGGCTACATTGCCGCCGTTCCTGCCGGAAGAGTCTTGCTTCAATGATGTTTCTACGCCTGTCGCAGCATCATCCGCCTTTACACGCGGATTGGAAACACAACCGACACAGGCAATAAAATACAATATAAGAAAGGCATTCATCTTATTCATACTTCTTTATAAACGCCGCATTGTATTTTTCTATTCCTGACATTCTGGAAGTAACATCGCTGTAAAGAGGCTTATACCATGAGTATTTGCTGAAATATGCCTTAAGGTCGGCACTCTTGAATATATATCCGTGGCGTGCATAAATCTCATTGCGGAGTATACGTAGCTGCGACTTGTCAAGCGACTTTATGTCATTGTAGGTCAGCTTGCGCGTACTTAAAATACTGCTCAATGCACCACTGCCACTACTCGACACCGTATTTCCGGTCTGACTGTTATCCGGCTGGAACGCTTCGTCTTCCTCTATCGGCTCCTTCGTACTGCCTTCCGGCACAGGAAGGGCGTCGGTCCTACTCTTTTCGCCCATAATAAATACAATGGAACCTCCATTGTTCAACACTATTATCTGCTTTCCGTTGCCAATGTCGTATGTGACACTGTTATCCTCGTCACTTACAATCTTGCCGATTTTTGCTATATATGCTTTTGCCGAATTATACGTTTCGTCTGATTTATCTGCAAGTTTGCCATATGCAGGAATAATGGCGCTCACCACCTTTGGTGTGTTTCCGGAAAAGCTGCAAATCCCGTTACTGTCGTAAGCAGCCATCTTTTCCGTAAACACAGCACCGTATGTCACACTGCATTTAAGGATTGTTTCGCTATAATTATCAGAATAGGCACCGGTATATCTTTCAGGTTTTGCGTCTGCTTTGCCAGCCCCGGCTATTTCGGCTGCCGTCATGCCATATCCGTACTTTCCGAAACCGTCTTTCGTTATTCCCATTTCAGCAAACAGAGCTTCGTATGAGAAATAGTCCGAGCTTACTTTTACTCCGCCCATGCCCAATCCTACGTTGTATATATCGGTCTTGTTGGAAAGCGTCTTGCCTTCTTTGTCTATAAATGCCCAGTTGTTCGCTGATTCCTTTACAAGCAGATACTTGTCGGCAAACACTCCGTACATCTTATTATATGTGTCCTCAAAAAGCTTGTTTCCCTGCAAATCGAGCAGTCCGCATTCGCCTTTCTCATTCTCGTATATCAGCATATCGTCCGAGGCAAACGACAGGTTCTTGTATTTTGCACGTATTACGGTCTCGCCTTCTATGTTCTTCAGTCCGCATCCGTCACTGCCATTGAAGACGAAATGACCGTTATATACATAGCTTACACCTCTCATCTTCGACGAAGGCTTTACCACCCACTCGCCGTCTTCATCGATCAGACCTGCCTTGATTTCAGAATTGTCGTCCTCAATCTCAATCGGCAGAAGACCTTCCTTAAACACCGGGGCAATGTCTTCCACATTCTTTACCGAAATTTCCGACTTCACATTGCCGCTCTTGTCAAGCACACAGTACTTGCGTTCCGACTTGTCGGCATCCTTATACTTCTTGTCCACCGCGACAATACAACCTTCGCTGCACGGCTTCATATCGGCATAAACAGGCTTTATAACGACCTCTCCGCTTGTGTTTATACATCCATATCCCGCAGATGTACGAAACACGGCAATCCCCTCGCTGAAACCATATACCTCCAGCACGCGGTTGCCGTCCACCTTGTCAAGAGTGCAGACGGTCTTTCCGTCAAGATTAATAAGTTCTATGTTCTGATTTTTGCGCACCACCGGCGTTATATCTTCATAAAACGATACAACCTCAAGATATTCGTCTCCCAACTTTCTCGGCTTTTTCTCAGCCGTGTACATCTCCCACAGCCCGTCACCGTTTTTCACAAAGAAGCGTCCGTTCATCACAACGGTAGGCTCTTCCTTAAACTCTCCGGAGAACAGTACTTCGCCATCCGGCGCAATCATGCCCCAAAAGCCGCCTTTCTCCTCTTGGAACGGCAGGTATTCTACCGGAGGTTTGAAATGAACGGAAGACTTGGAACATGCGTTCAACAGTATCATCCCGCAAAGGACAAGAAAATAAGACAGTTGTTTCATAGGTATTGTTATTGGTTAATAATCACATTCTCAACTACACAGGCAATAACGGTGCCTGCAAGTATACGACGCTACATCCTAAACTTAAGGCATTCGCTTATGCGCTGCATCGTAGTAAGGCGCGTAGGTACAAGCGGAAGACGCAAAACATTCTCTATCATGCCCATTTCATGAAGCATGGCTTTTACGCCGGCAGGATTTCCGTCGACAAAAAGCAGATTAAAAAGGTCCGTAAACTTATGATGTATCTTGCGTGCACTTTCAAACTCACCTTTCATCTCAAGGCGCAGCATGCGCGAAAATTCCTTGGGCAAAGCATTGCCTATAACCGATATTACGCCCACGGCACCGCATGCCACCATTGGGAAAGTGAGGGCATCATCACCGCTTATTACGTCAAAGGCTGCAGGCTTGTTCTTTATAATCTCGTCCACCTGCTCCAAACTGCCGGCAGCCTCCTTTATGGCAACGATGTTCGGACAGTCGTTTGCAAGCCTTACGGTTGTCTGTGCCATCATGTTTACGCCCGTACGCCCGGGAACATTATATAATACCACGGGCAGTTTCGTTGCAGCTGCTATAGCCTTGAAGTGCTGGTAAAGCCCCTCCTGCGACGGTTTGTTATAGAAAGGACATACGCTGAGCACACCGTCTATACCCGAGAAGTCGCCGGTTTTCAGTTCTTCCACCACGGCAGCCGTGTTGTTTCCACCGCATCCCATCAATATAGGCAGCTTACCCCCTGCCCTCTCTATCACCAACTCTTTTATCTTTTTCTTCTCATCTGCCGTCAAAGTCGGGGTCTCACCCGTTGTTGCCAATATGCAAAGAAAGTCTGCTCCGTTCTTTATCTGATAGTCAAGCAGCCTCTTCAGCGCTTCATAATCAACATTACCATCTTCCTTAAACGGAGTAACAAGGGCAATACCTAAACCCTTGAATATATTTCGTGCCATAAAAAATAAATATTTCTGATTATAATCAGTTGCAAAAATACTATATTTCGGGCTAAAAACAAAATAAACGTATTGGTTTTCTTATAGTTTGCTTATAAAGCAAATAAGATACGGTATCCCTACTTTAAACCGGATGACAACAAGACTAAAGCTATTATTTCTTATCGCGGAATATCTTTATATCATACAAAAGTCAAAGAGCGGCAAACAAAATACGGAAAGTATCATTCTCCTTATATATGCTTGCCGGGACCGAATATATCGGATGAAACGGACCGTATGCCGGGCTTATGTTCTCTTGCCTGTTTCAACAAATAGTTCGAACAAAGTTTCTCACCCATCGAACTGTAAGTAAAGTTTACGTACTTGCCGCTTTTAAAGTCCAAGTGCTCGGGAAGGTTCAGCACGTTATACGTAATACGGGTTATATCCTTGTTCTTGTCCTCTATAAGATTGCCGTCGGAATCGTAGTCATATTCCGTATCTTCATCCGAACCGTCGGCGAAGTGCATCGCACCCTTATAGCAGGGACTTTCCACGGCATTGCTAACCTTGCACAGACGGTTACCGTCGTATTCATAGTAAAGGTTTGTGGTGAAATAATTATTTAATTCTTTTATCATGATTAATATTCCTTCACCTTAAATAAAACTTTTACCAAACCTTTTTTCACTATTTTTCTTTCACGATACATATTATTTACAACTCCCTCAACTTTAATATCCGCTACATTGTCATAAATATATTTATAATTTTTAGGAATACCAAATTTCTCAATATAATAATCATATTCTAAATCATCTTTTGGGATATAATTGTAATATCCAGATCTGCATTTTATCTGATAAAAAATATGCAAAATATCTAAGCCTATATCTTCATTATCGAAACCACATATCAAGTCGGCAGATAGACTACCTAAACACATTTCCAATGTATCTGTATTAATATACAGTCTTGCGTCACAATCCGCTTTTTTATTTTGATAAAGTCTTATTGCCCTTTGTATTTTATCAAATTCCTCACTGGTTATATTAATGACAGTATCTACTTTATGATTACATGATTTTTCTTTTATATTATTGCAAGTTATCCGTATATTTGTTTCCCTGATACCTGTATAATATGTAACGGTGACTTTTTCCTCATTTGTCACCGTTTTACATGAATATAAGGATATAAGCAAACATAAAGCAATTATATTCTGTTTCATCTTCTTATTGAAATGGGACTGATTGTATTATAAGTTTCTCCTTTATGGTCGTTTCTTATGGTTTCTCCATTAGCTCTTGCAGTTTTTGCCTCACTACCTTCTATAACCCTTTTCTCTTCTTTATTTTCATATTGAGCATCATATATTTCGCTCCTTTCTCTATGGCTCTTATGATTCCTTGCATTATCAACAGCATGATCAAACTCATGTTCCAATCTTGTCGCAGCAGATTGCAATCCTCCGTCTGTAGTTTTTAATCCTTTCCTTGATTCCCAATAAACTGTTGGTTTATCCAAAGAATCAAACTCTGTACCACGGTCTTCATATAAAGTCGCATCATCAACATATATATTATATTTAGGATTTATAACAGCAGCCTTTAAGTTATCCCCACCTCCGTTTCTTAAATTATATTTATATGCCATTATAAAATCCTTAACAAATTGATTATTGGGTATAGTGATAGTCTTTTTTCCATTAAACCCAGTAAAACAAAAACTACGGTCATTCCCATGTTTGTCTTTATACCAAATTATAACTTTTCTTCCGTCAGGATCTACCGCATTCACAGCATTATTATTACAATAAACATACGGACTTACATCCGGATACTTATCCGCCAACGGGTCAACGGCATGCCAACGGGCAAGTACAGGGTCGTACCATCTCGCACCGTAATCGTACCAGTCCAACGAGAGAAGACGGTCAAGCTCCTTGCCGTTGTACTTGTAACGTTGCTTGTTATTCTCGGCGCATTCACCGAACAAGGCACCAAAGGGATAGTAATGGTTGGTCTCCTCCACAGTGCCGTTCTCATCAGCTACAACGCGTACATTACCCTGATGGTCCCTCAAGTAGAAATGATATACGGGCTGTTTGTTATTGGTAAACGTAACATAACCGCCGTCAAAAAGTATACGGTTTGGTGTCGGCTTTACATCCTCATATAGAATATCACCGCAATAATCTATACGATGCGCGCCGTAAATCAAAAAATATCCATAGTCAGTAATAAGGCTGTCACGTAAGTTTAAAGAATCCTTCAGACTGGGACCAACAGGATCTGACCATTCGGGAGGAAACTTACCAGGAGCAAATATATCTGAAGACAGGCTATTTAAAGCAGGAGCGTGCAACGTGGGGAAATCCAAAAGATAGCTTGAATAAAGTTTATCACCTGTCGCGCTGTAAATAAAGTCTATATTCTTGCCACTTTTGAAATCTACATGTTTGGGAAGGTTAAGCACATTATACTCTATACAAGTAATATCCTTGTTCTTGTCCTCAATTAGGTTGCCGTCGGAATCATAACTGTATTCCGTATCCTCATCGGCACCGTCGCTAAAGTGCATCGAACCTTTATAACATGGACTTTCCGCGGCATTGCGGACCTTACACAAACGGTTGCCGTCGTACTCATAATAAAGGTCGTCCACTATGCCGTATGCACCGCCGTCCTGCATGCCGTTACGGCGGAGAGACTGAAGGTTGCCGTGTTTGTCATAGCTGTAAGAAGTGTTGTATCTGCCGGTATTTTCAGCAACCGTATCAGTATATCTCGCCTCGGAAAGGCGGGACAGGTCGTCATAATAGAAACTGTAACGTCTCATTGGTAATGATTGCCGTTTTTTACTTGATATTCTCAAAATTAATAACATTATCAATCTTGGGCAAAATTAAAGTGTCTGGTCTAAAAGAATAAATCAATGTATCTCTTTTTATTTCCCAAAGTAAGCATCATAAAACTCATTTTAATTTTTTGGACATCACATATATAATATTTTTATATTCTAATTCCATAAAAATTTTATCATTGTGGACAAACATATCTTTTAGATGCAAAGAAATATCCTTTTTCTTGAAAATACTTTTATCTATATTTCTCATTGTAAATCTATTCTTATTATAAAACCATCTGAATGTGTTATTAAGTTCGTCTGTTTTCATCCTACCATTTGTCTCATTAGGAAAACTAAGCAAAGACTCGCCCTGCCGATTTGACTTAATTAAAGAATTATTATATATCATTCCTTTTCCTTGTTGACAAAATATAAGTCTGGGCATATCTCCACATGTCTTTTGTGAAACGCTTTTTCCTGCCATTGTCTTCTTTATATGTATTTCAGTCTGGAAATACCATTCCCCATATAACAATTCTGCTGAGGCGTTTATTTTTTCATATTTTCTTTTATTATTAGAATCTGTGATATATTCTGATAATTTAGAGAATATAGCAGTCTTCATAACTTTATTTGAACAGGAGTCAAGAATAATATTTATGTAGTTAGGAACAGCATCTATGAAAACTATGTTGTCTGTTCCATTATTTGGATAAAAGTATTTTAGAATATCAACAGAGAAGTCAATAATATCTTTGTCCTTTATATGAATGCTATTGATATAAAAATTCCACTCTTTTAAGAATTCATAAATACATTCTGCATCTGCTTTAAAATAATATATATGCCCATCATAGTATAAGAAAAATTTAGGAAGAAAATGTGATCCCATCCCTTTATACGAGTATATACCGTTATTAAATTCAAAATCGTCATATACATTTAGTTTATAAACATTTTTACCTGCACCTACTTTTTCATCTCCATACATAACATCCAGTTCTTTGGAAATACTGTCAGGAACATTAACCCACTGAAAGGGATAACGTTGAGCATTTATCGGCACTTCAAAAAGCATTATAAATATTGTCGTATATAGAATTTTAGTTATTTCCATTTTAGTTCCTCCATTATTTGCTCTTCTATTTTATTAGTTTCTTTTTCCCGATTTGGTCTTGCTTTTCCTTTATTTTTAATTTCATATTTTATGTCTGCATCAATTTCATTTACATCTGTACTATGCACTGCTTCGTGTGACATAACACTTCCTAACGCCTCATCTTCTGTCAGTCCTTCATATTTTAATCCAGAACCTTCTTTTATTGCTTCCCGAATACTTCCTATATAAATTGTTATTTTTGCAGTTTTTAATTTGTATTTCCCTCTCTCAAAATATCTTCCATAATTATCTTTTACATTATAATTTCCTTGTATTGTTTCTCCATATATTATGCTTTTACCTTCTAACTTATTTGCTTCAGATAATTTGATTTGTATTTTTGTACTCGAATTTATCAATTTATACAATTGAGTAAAACCTGTCTTCGTAATAGACATATTATTAACAATACGCTTAATATCATCATTAGCAAACTCTGAAAATTGTATTTTACCATTTAAAATCGAAACAACAACATTCCCATTCACATTAACAATTTTCCTTCCGTCAGGATCTACCGCATTCACAGCATTATTATTACAATAAACATACGGACTTACATCCGGATACTTATCCGCCAACGGGTCAACGGCATGCCAACGGGCAAGTACTGGGGCGTACCATCTCGCGCCGTAATCGTACCAGTCCAACGAGAGAAGACGGTCAAGCTCCTTGCCATTGTACTTGTAACGCTGCTTGTTCTTATCCACGCTCTCACCGAACAAGGCACCGAAGGGATAATAATGGTTGGTCTCCTCCACCGTGCCGTTCTCATCAACTACGACACGCACATTGCCCTGGTGGTCTGTGAGGTAGAAATGATATACGGGCTGTTTGTTATTGGTAAACGTGACATAACCGCCGTCGATAAGGATTCGGTTCGGCGTCGGCTTCAGGTTCTCATAGATGATGTCACTGCATATATTCATTACAAAACAACTATTTTAAAAATTTTTATAATTAAATAATGTGCGACAAATGCTCATTTTTTATATTTCCATATGCATCTGTCCTTAGTACTAACATATATGATCTTGCATCTCCAAAAGAAACATTGGTTATACGGTACTCTTCATTAGGTACTAAAGTCAACATCTTATTTCTATCTATTTTTAACTATCCTGATTTATTATATTTTATATCTTTTATTTCATAATTATTTTCAAGCATATCAATGTGTAGTTTCTTTAATCCCGTTTTATTGTTCTTAATTTGAACACTATATGATATGTCATTTTTTACCATGTATATATACATATAACTTATAATATTATTATCTTTTGAATATAAACAGTTGTCATCAATATTAAAAATAATAATATTATTACAACATGAAGTAAATAAAATTGTTATAAGTAATAACAAAATAGAAGTCTTATTTTTTATTCCTTTCATAATTCCTCCACCAATCATCTATTTGTTTTATCTCTTACCTTTTTGCCTTTAATAGAATATAAATTGCCTACACTGTCTGAATATATATAAACGATGCCTATTGCAGCTCCACCAAATGAATGATTTATTATTTCATATTCGCAATTTGGCAAGATTGTGAACCTCCTTTTTACAAATGGATTAAGTTGTTGTTCATTCGTTATATTATAATCATTGGGTATATTTTTTAAAGATATTGAAATATACTTTTTATCTGTTCTATTTTCTACTTTAAATATCTCACTATAACCCTCTTTATTATAAATAATAGTTAAACGGGAAATTGGGGAACCGTATTCTGATTTTATACATGAAGTTTCTTCATCAAAATATATCTGATTGTTTTCAGTACAAGATGATAAAAGAAAGATAATTATTGTGTTAATAAAGTATATCAGACATGTGTGTTTCATTTTCATATTCATTCCACCATTGATTTATTATTTGTATTTTTTGCTTATCTGATTTATCTGATTTAAAAAGTTTATCAAGAGAATTTCTCCCGTAAAAGTCATTTGTATATTTATAAAATTCCAAGAATTTATTATAACCTTTATCTGCTTCTTTTTCTCTTGGTGTTTCATCATGCCCATATTTCATATAATCATACAAAAAGCCTCCTAAATAAGTAACCTCATTGCTACTTTCTTCTATATGTTTTATATGCCCTACTTCATGACTAAGAAGTATCATCCAACGATAAAAATCCTGTCCGTAACCATGTCCATTATATTTATCTTTATCATCCTCAAAATAGTTTGGAGTAAAATTTATAGACACATTATTAGGAGAATTACCTAAAGTTATCGCCCCTCCACCTTTATTTGAAGAGTATGTAGGATAATAATGTCCAAATCCACGTTCCATTATTTGAGCATTTTTGATATATGTCTCAGATATTCCTGAAACTAATGATAACAAACGACATGTAACTGGATTTAATGTATAATAATCTGCCCGATAAAAAGGTGTACTTTTATGGGAAATTAAGAAATGAGGAAACAATCCTTTAATATCCACCGCATTCACAGCATTATTATTACAATAAACATACGGACTTACATCCGGATACTTATCCGCCAAAGGGTCAACGGCATGCCAGCGGGCAAGTACAGGATCGTACCATCTCGCACCGTAGTCGTACCAGTCCAACGAGAGAAGGCGGTCAAGCTCCTTGCCGTTGTACTTATAACGCTGCTTGTTCTTATCCACACTCTCACCGAACAAGACACCGAAGGGATAATAATGGTTGGTCTCCTCTATCATGCCGTTCTCATCTGCTACAACGCGAACATTGCCCTGGTGGTCTGTGAGGTAGAAATGATATACGGGCTGTTTGTTATTGGTAAATGTTACATAACCGCCGTCGAAGAGTATGCGGTTAGGCGTCGGCTTCAGGTTTTCATAGATTATGTCACCGCAAAAGTCTATGCGGTGAGCACCATAAATCATCATATACTCCTCTTCTGTAATCAGCGAAGCCTGATGGAAAATCAGCGAGTCTCTGAGACCAGTATTTATTGACTTGTCTTTTATAATTGAAAGTTTGTCTGAACCTGTCATTGGGGCAAATCCCTTTCATTACGCTTTAAATAAAGCTTTAATATTGTCTTTTTCAATGCTATGCATAACAGTATTAATAAAATTATAAGCCATAGAAATATGAATTTTTCATTAACGTTTTCTTAAGCTCGTATTATCATGATTGCACCATACTTTACATATAATATAAATAGAATAAAATAATAACACATAGGCAGGAACGTAGAATATATCATATAAAAAAAGTCTTAATAATTGAAATAATATAACAATAAGAGCTATTACTATAACTAATATATTTATCATTTTTAACCTCAATAATAAATTATGTCCATTATAAACCACTGTAAATATGATTATAATAAAGAAAGAACATATACTTGCAATAAGAATGTATTCACTATAAAAGAAATTCATTAAATCTGTTTCTTTTCTTTGGTTTAGTATTCCAAATATTAACTGAATAAACTCAGAGAAACAAACAAAACATGCCAAAAGATTTACAATTACCTTTCTCATTTTTTTATTTTATTAATTATTTCATTCCAATTATATTCTGTCCATATATTTTTCTCACCATCTATCAAGTCCCTATGAATATATTGAATGCTCTCTTTACTGGACACCCTAATTTTCACATCTGAGTTCGGTATATCTGATTTTTGCAATACCGGAACACTTAAGATTTGAACAGGATCATTGGTACAAGTAGCGTCTATTCGATTCTTTTCTACTTTATTTGTTATTTTTGTAGGCTCCCAAGCATTTAGATATAAAGCATTTTCTATTCTCCAACCCTGTTCTGACAGGTATCTCATCATACCTTCCGAAAAAGCTCCTCCCATACTATGAGAAACAAAGTTAAAGACATCTTTCCCTTTCTCCATTCCTTTAATTAGAACATCGTAATACTTTTTTGCATAATTGTAGCCAGACTTATCTCGTAAAAAATTTGAACTTTTCAAATATTCAAAATCATAATTTGTGAAAAAAGGAGATACATTATCATTAAACACATTTTTTGCATGTGTAACAAAAGCCGAATATTCACCATTCCAATACTTACTTCCACCTTCAGGTGAACCAAAGCCTAAATAACCATTTACAAAAACAATCTTCCTCCCGTCTGGATCAATAGCATTCACAGAATTATTCAGACAATAAACATACGGGCTTACATCCGGATATTTCTCCGCCAGCGGGTCAACAGCATGCCAGCGTGCAAGCACTGGGTCGTACCACCGCGCGCCATAGTCATACCAGTCCAAGGCAAGAAGACGCTCCAACTCCTTGCCGTTGTACTTGTATCTCTGAACATCATCGCCCGTGCCGTCGCCGAACAAAGCACCGAAAGGATAGTAATTGTTTGTCTGCTCTATGTTGCCCTGCGCATCGGCTACCACGCGAACATTGCCCTGATGGTCCATGAGATAGAAATGGTACACTGGCTGCTTGTTGCTGAATTTTACATAGCCGCCGTCGAAGAGTATGCGGTTCGGAACGGGTTTAATATTCTCATAGATGATGTCACCGCAATAGTTTATGCAATGCGACTCATATATCAAACCATTTTGCCTATATATAAACATAGAAAAACTGTGATCTATTTGCAATATAAAAGTTCTTTTCTGTACCCAGATAATTTATTATACAAGTTAATCAAACCAGTCTTTAACTCTATCCCATAAAGTTTTTTTATATGGCTGTGTTTCTATATATGATGGATCGTCATCTATATAAGAAAAACTTATATTCGTATTATAATGCTCGTCTTTCAACTCTACGGGGGACATGGCCATGATTGTATTAAGGAACTTTTTAAGCTCTGGGTTAGGAATATGAACAAAAACATATTTCTTCTCACCGACAATAATAACGGCAGCCCAGGTGTCATGCCAGTTTGACTGGATAAAAGGATTAACTAAATTATCTATATCTTCTATATCTGAAATACATTCTTTTAATTTATTAAACTCCTCTGGTCGCAGTTTTTTTTCTTTTTGCATCCTAACTTCTTCAAAGAAATTGAAGTCAGATAGATTCCCTTTTAACTCATGGTCTTCGTAAAGGATTTCACCATAAAAATGAGGTCCCAGCTTTCCTGATGAAACTCTTATTATACCATCATTAGTAATTTCTATTAAATAGTTGTCAACAGGAGTTCCCAAGCGTGTTAATAAACATTTACATAAAATGTCATTTTCCTTTCTCATTCGTCTGTCACAAGATGCAATACATACTATAGACAGCAATACAATATAAATTAAATATTTCTTCATGTCTTGTCTGCTTTTAATATTCAATTCTTTTATTTAAATCCTGTTCTTTTCTCAGTTTATTCTCTGTGTGGGTATAATTTCCTCTTATACCAACGGTTTCAAGCTCTTCGGTTTCAGCTTCTGTTTTCATAATATTTCCATTTTCTGTTTTATATGTATAGTCTGACCTATTTTCCCAATACACCGCCTTTCCGTTCATCGAGCGGTGTCCGTGTATCAACTCATGTCCAAGAACTATATGTGACGGGATTGCTTCTTCCTTTATTTTTCCTGTCTTCGGATTACGCGTAAAGACTGTAGGGTTTTGTCTCATATTATAGTAAATAGACACGTCTGTACCTTTGCCGTTCAATGCGTCCATCTGGTAACGGTCATGCTCGCGACTATTGTCTGCAGACGGTCTTATGTCCATGCTACGTTCATGGTTTATCAGCTCTGAAACAAGCCTTGTCCCGTTTACGAGTTTCTTATCACGGTTTCTTGTTCCCCGTGACAAGATGATAACCATACCGTCCGAACGCCTTACTCCTAATTTGTCGTTCGTCAGCTTTTGTAATTGTCCTAATACGGATATGCGTTGCTGCCTGTCACCTACAATAACTATTTTTCTTCCGTCCGGATCTATCGCATTAACTGCATTGTTATTACAATAAACATACGGACTAATATCCGGATACTTCTCCGCCAGAGGGTCAACAGCATGCCAGCGTGCCAATACAGGGTCGTACCACCGCGCGCCATAGTCATACCAGTCCAAGGCAAGAAGACGCTCCAGCTCCTTGCCGTTGTACTTGTATCTCTGGACATCATCGCCCGTGCCGTCGCCAAACAAAGCACCGAAAGGATAGTAATTGTTTGTCTGCTCTATGTTGCCCTGCGCATCGGCTACGACGCGAACATTGCCCTGATGGTCCGTGAGATAGAAATGGTATACTGGCTGCTTGTTGCTGAACGTAACATAGCCGCCGTCGAAGAGTATGCGGTTCGGAACGGGTTTAATATTCTCATAGATGATGTCACCGCTATAGTCTATGCGGTGAACGCCATACAGCATTGCATACTCCTCTTCTGTAATTAGCAAGCCTGGACGGAACATCAAAGAGTCTCTGAGACCGGGATCTATTGGTTCACCTAAGTCATCACGGTTATTGACTGAAACATATACATCTGAAGACAAGGGGGATATTAAAGGTTCGTGTATATGAGGAAATTTTAACAGATATTCAGAACACAACTTCTCACCCGTAGAGCTATAGGTAAAGTCTATGTACTTGCCGCTGCTGAAACTGACATGTTCGGGAAGGTTTATTTCGTTGTACGTTATTTTGCTTATCCCCTTGTTCTTGTCCTCTATTAGGTTGCCGTTGGCATCATAGTCGTATTCTGTTTCATCATCAGCACCGTCGGTGAAGTGCATCGCATCCTTATAGCATGGACCTTCTGCGGCATCGGTAACCCTACGGAGACGATTTCCGTCGTACTCATAGAAAAGGTCGTCTATGGTGCCGCATACGTCTCCAAAATATTTGCCGTTACGGCGGAGAGACAGGATATTGCCGTTACGGTCGTAATCATAGAATGTGTCATAGTTGGCATGATGAAGGTCTGAGTCGTCCGTATAGAGGGCTGACACAAGACGCGACAGACCGTCGTAGGAATAGTTGTAACGGCGGGATATTCCTTCTCCTGAAGAATTGATGCGCCACTGAAAAGAGGACTGATTACCGGAATAGCATGAGAGACTGCCGCCTTCTGAATTCTCATATCCCATGGACATCGATATCAGAGGACCTCCAAGACCGGTGAGCCACGAACGTACATTATATGAATATTCCATGCCTAATTTATCATTGCCGTTACGACTGTATGATTTCAAACGGCAAAGCCCGTCATACTCAAGATCTTTTATCGTTACAGGAGTGTTGCCATTAACGCTATGCGTCTGCTTCATAAGCCGTCCGGCATGGTCATAAGTACTGGATATCTCGAGGGTTACAGTGGAGAGACGCGGTTGAATATGAGAGGTATGGACATGTCTGTGCAAAATCTCATTGCCGGAAAAGTCGTAAGTATAATAATGACTGTCGGTACCTTTCAGATAATTGGTGGACTTCTTTTGTATTACACGCTGACGGAAATCGTAATATATAGCCTCATACAGATAGGAAACGTCGTTACTTATTTTTGACAGACATGCCGTGGCACGTCCTGTAAGAAGTCCATTAGCCTTGTTGAACCTTTTTCCGAAGCCTTCCTCACTGCTGTACAACAGTTCATCATGCCCGTCCGCAAATCCGTAATCATCGTAATAGTTTGCAGTAAGAACATGCACATTCGAAGGGTCAAGACCATGAAGTTCATACCCCATATAGACACCGTCTGCGCCGGTATACGTGCAGTAAGGTATAGAAGTCATGTAAAGGGAGTGTTCAGGAGAAGGGATATTATATGAACAGGTACCTGTCAGACATTCACGACCAAACAAATCATATATATGGAATGTGCTCTCGTCATACTTGCGCTGCTCGCCCGTCTGGACGAATAGCGGACGGTCTGCACCGTCATACTCCGTACGTACGACATCTGCGCCGGGCATTTTCGAAGTGCAACGGCGGTTTCGGCTGTCATAAGAATACACATAGGCAAATTCATATATATATCCGAAAGGAACCGAGCCGGAAAAATGCTCACCGGACAAAGCTGGAGGAACAATCATAACAAGATTACCATGGGCATCATATATATAATATGTGTCATACAATATCTTCGCTGTACCGTTATGCTCTATCATGCGCGACAGGACTGTGCGACCGTGACGGTCCTTGAAGGTCATGGATGTAACACCGTCCTCATTCTCCACACGTGTAATCATCAGGGAACCGGAAGCATAACTGCCTGATGCCTTGAGGGTCGGCATGTCACCTGATACATTGCCGGCTACATATCGTACACAGTCAAGAGTATCGTTACCAATGACATTTGCAAGATATTCGTATCTTACACTTTTATTCATATTATGCCACATGATGCCGGGACCCGTGGCGCGGACAAGTTCACCTGAAGGCACATTGTCATATATATATTCTGTATACGGCTTACTGTCGTTCCAGACTTCTATAGAACCTGCAGTACAATTACTGTATAATACATACTGACCTGCAACAGATGATGACACCACGGCAGGCTGCCACTGCCGCTTTTTACGGTTAAAGGCATCATACTCATGAAACGTGACCATGTCGTAACGGCCGGGAGTAAATCCTACTTTTATTTCCTCCTTCATTCTCCCCAAACCGTCATAATATCCTATTGTCGTATTTCCGTCCGTGGATGAACCTGTCATGCTCGTGAACGACACGATGCTGTTTCCGTCGTTATCTGCGGCAAGATGTACGGGATCCTCATCATATTCGTAAGGAAGGAACACGTAACTGTCTTCGGCAACGCCGATTATGATATCGTCATCCTGCCCGTAGATACTGTGTGGGGCAAACAGTAACAACAACAGCAATATTATTTCCCAACCTGATATATTCATGGCAAAATTCTATTTATAATGATAATCGTACTGATTTAATATATATTTCTCGTTTGTATAAGGATCGACATAATATTTCTCACGCAGACGACCAAGCATATCATACTTATATTGTACGGCAGAGCCATCTGTCAAAACTTCTGCATACATATTCATATCCTGATTATACATATAAATATGGAAAATAGAGGATCTCATTAAGTATCTATCCTCAATATTGCCATAATCAGGCGTATATCTCATGTTCAATTCGGATACGTTCTTTTCCTTGCCAAGACATGACTCTGCCTCAGCCAGGGTTGCGTTTTCAATCTCCATAAACAGCTTTTGTCCATTAAAGCCCCAATAATAGACATTCGTCCGCCCGTTCGTTTCCACTTCAGTAGGTTTGCCATAGGCATTTACGGCATTCACCTTAAAGTCGGTTCTGCTTGCCATATTATTTCCCCACGATGTTGTTTTCTTGCAGATATATGGTATCTGGTTATTAGTTGCCCGATAGTCAAAAGTCTCGGTACACACGGATGCATCTTCCTCTGTGCGCTTTTCTATTACCGGCGACAATATATTGAGCTGTTGCATCCAATTGTATGCCGAATAATCTGACGGATATTTATATTTTACTGTTTTTACCGTATTATTACTTGTCAGTGTACTTTCAGATGTAACAAGCTTGTTCGTATTATATAAATATGTAATGCCAGAACTGTATGCCCCGCTTTTTGTATACACGGTATCACGCACACTCTTTGGGAAATAACTGAATGTAAAGGTTTCTGCAAGCCAGCCTAAAGATGAATTCATAAACTGGTATGGATTATAGTTCAATATAATCTCCTGCTGATATGCCGTCTTAAAAGCAGGATGCCCTGTTCTTCCATATTCAACAACTTTCTTGCGCTTCAGTACGCCGTCACTGTCATAAAACTCCTCTGACAGAAGTTTGCCCCTTTCTAAGGCATAGCTCGTATATGGAGCTATTGCATCTCCTCCGGATGCTGTAGAATAAGAATATTTCTTATCAAGATGGGAAAGGCCGAATATGTCTGTGTCATAATTGGAGTATCTGTATTTTATATATCCCATGGACTTTCCTGAAGCGTCGAAAGTCTCTTCTATCACACAAGAATAGCCTACATCCGGAGAATTCTGATTTGTAACGGGAGTTTGGAAGCCTGCAGCCGACTTAAGTTCAAGAGTTACATTTCCAGCTGTATATGAAACACTATGCACGGGCATGCTTTTGGATATACCGCTACTCTTCCCGTTTTTAGTTTCCGAATAATAATACTTCTTAGTGCTTACAAGTGAATTGTCATCATTATAGTTCTTTATCTCAGCCACCCTTAACCCGCCGGCAAATCCAGTGCTGTTTGTAACTGCAGTGTGGTCGTTTGATACGATTTTTGAATAACTGTGCTGTTCGTATGCAAACGTTGTCCTGCCTCCTGTAGGATATCTTATTTCCGACAAGGTCTCGGCCTTTGTTGCTGACAGCGACGGATATATTGTCGTAAACGAAGGAGTGGCAGATATACTCACTTCACCGCCGTTGTAATATCCCCACGAGTCAGTCTTCGTCATTGAATACCTGTATGGCATGGTCTGGCTCCTGTCGTAGCTGAAACTATATGCAGGCATGTCATCGCCTGATATTTCGGCTGGTATTTCATAACCATATTGCCCTCTTATAATATCGGGGACACCTGTTCTTGTGATTACCGACGTGAGTTTCATCCTTTCATTGCTGCTGTCTACATATCCGAAATAAAGAGAATGACCGTTCCCCGTGAATTTATTCTTTATGGCAATGCGATGCAAAACATTGTGTGTAAGTTTGTCTGCTATTGCATTACGCGTGGTATTCTCATTTTCACGTCTGGCGGTATTCATGAATACAAGAAATTGCTGTGACGGATCTTCTATATTTAATGAATATGTCTGAAGTCTTGTCATACCGGTATTCTCCCAGTATAATGCCTTGCTGTTTCTATTGAGCCGGTCTCCATAACGGCTCTCCTTAAAGTATGTAAAGTCTATTGTCTCATTGGGAGTGGTTATGGATGTAAGGCATGCCGGAAAAAGAAGGAAGCCGGTAAAACCGCGCCAGCCGATTTCATACGGACTGGTCTGTTCTTGTATAGTACCGTATTGCATGCGGTATTGTGGAACATAGCGTATGTCACACATTATGGCAGAGGTGTCATACTTGAATTCTATGACGCGCTTGTCTGTTGTCGTTATTTTTGAGAGTCGCCATGTGGTAGGTATCAAAGAGTTCTTCTTGCGTGCATAATAAGGAACACTGAACTCTGTGGCATAAAGCCCGCCGAACTCATAGCGACAGCCATCCGGCGTGACAAGGGTAAACTTGTTGAAGAACCTGTTGTTATGTGATCTGTCATCCCAGCCTGTTGTCCTAAAACGTTCTTCCAATTGTTTCCTGTTTATAAAGCCGTCTCCATTTGCCGGATTGAACTCGACCTTTATATCATCATCGGAAACAACTGTCCAACCTCCATTCTCATTATAATAGAAATTTCCAGAATATCCGCAGAAACTGAAAGAGAATTCGTCCGGCACAAGTTCAAAAAAATCATCTCCTCGCAGCTTATCTTTTGTCATCTGTGCAAACGACTGGTTTGTAATATTCTTCATCTTAAATGAATTGGAATAGAAACCATGACCGATATTATCGTCTCCGCACAACTCGTCATAAACGCAGTGGACTGTACGGGTTATATATCCGCCTGCCATAAGGCTCCACCCCATACCAAGTATACCCGACTGCAAATCGGGCTTCACGGAAGCAAGGTGGTATCGTGCAGACAGAGGAAGGACATAATCTCCGACTGTTATATCATACAACGGCACCGTTATATCCGGAATACCCGTATAATGACTCACCGGTATCGTACCAAACATTCCAAGATTTGCAATCTCGGGGGTCTGAATATTATTAACCGGAACAATCTGAGATTTAACATCCAATGCCACCAACAATATCAGCAGCAATGCCCGTATCTTCACCTTATACAAAAAACTATATGTTCTCATCGTTTCAGTATTATCTTTTCGGTATAGCTATCTCTATCTGCATCTATGCGAAATATATAGACACCATCCCTACATAAAGAAAGGTCGATATCTGCATTATGAATGCCAGCATTCATCCTCTTACGTTCATTATTATATACGGTCTTTCCGTCTGCCGTATATACTCCATACGAGATTTCCGACGGAACCGAGAGACTGTATTCAATATTTACCAAATCCTGTTCAATCCTATTTATCTTATATGTAAGTTTACAAGGTTTTATACTTTGTTCCGGGTTTCTTGACTGTATATAATATGACTTGGACTTTTCATTGTTTACATATTCATCATCAAACAGTTCTTGTTCTGAAGGAGGATAATAAAAAGCCGTTACATACGGTTCGTCCTTATATCCCTGAAAAGAAGTAATATACGTTTCCAAAACAGGATACCTGTATCCTACGGCATACCAGCGGTAGATATCGGTCTTCATCATGAACATTCCATTGTCAATATATCCGTCTATACTGTCCGCACTCAACGGCATGGATGATATTGTTTTCAGACTGTCTGCCGGATAACGTATTCCGGAAATGAAGCGTACCGTATGTATACGTGTGACATTATGAACAGTGTCGCCCTCAGGAAATACAATGCTGCCATAAGCATCCGACTCTGTTTTGTAACGTCCGAAACTACGGACAGCTATCTTGTCACAATAAGTTCCGGTTCCATGGAATACCCCCGAATAAGAATCGCCATATTTCATGGGGAAACGCAGAAATATCTCTTTAGTATCGTAGTCTATTTTTGTGGTATTGTTCTCAAATCCACCTATAAACAAAGTATCGTGCTGCAAATCGTAGTAATACATCGTTGCCCGCTCTGTGCACGCCACACGTTTTTCGCTGCCGACAACATCTGAAAATCTGACTTTGTACGATTTATTTATTACATCCGCGCCACTAACATCCCATAAAACGTTTTCACCGTCCTGACTAAGATTTATATAGGATATTTGCTTTTTTACAAGCATATCGCCGCCGCGAAACATATTGAATGGCATCTGTATGCCGTCCTGCCCCTTGCAGACAAGAAACGGCAAGCACATCAGCAGAAGAAAAAACACTCTCATAAGCTATAGTTGTTTGTCTGCCGTAAATATACAAAAAAATATTAAATGCCATTGATTTTATCATAGAAAATATTAAAAACTACTTCGAGCCGAAGTAAAGGAATATCATTCCGAGCAGCACAAGGGCAAGGTCGACAACCTTACTCTTAAGATTTTTCTCATGCAGTAGCGCGGCACCAAAAAGGAAAGACACTATCACGCTGCCGCGGCGCACCATAGAGACTATACTTATCATGGCACAGGGAAGGCTGAGGGCATAGAAATAGACAAAGTCGGCAACGCTGAGAAAGATGCTTACGAGAATTATTCCCCAGTCCCAATGGAACGGTGTGGTGTCTTTGCGCTTGGGATACCACAGGAGCATGAGCATGGCACCCATCATGAAACACTGGTAAATGTTATACCAGCTCTGCACAATCATACGGTCAAGCCCTACCCCACCATTATCCGCAGGTGCCATGAGATACTTGTCGTACAGACCGCTTACAGCACCGAGCATTGCCGCCGCAACGATAAAATAAATCCATCGGTCGTGCTTGAAGTCGATGCCTTCTTTCTTTCCGCTGCGGCTAAGCATGAAGAACGAGGCAACAGCAAGCGCCACTCCTATCCACTGGTAAAGGTTCAGGCGTTCGCCGAAAACGATGAACGCGCCGAGAAGTACCATGACGGGACGTGTGGCGTTGATGGGACCGACAATTGTGAGCGGCAGGTTTTTCATGCCGAAATACCCGAACACCCACGACGAGAGCACAATGCAGCTTTTCAACACTATATATTTGTGTACCTCCCAACCACCGGAAGCTACATGGAAGATAGAGCCGTCAAGCACACCTGAGCCTGCCGAGAGGATGATGAACGGAAGAAATATCAACGATGAGAACAGCGTATTCAGGAAAAGAATGGGAATGACGGCATTATCCTTCAATGCCTTTTTCTTAAACGAATCATAAAAACCTAACAGCGTTGCCGAAAGGAATGCCAATACCAACCACATTATTAATTAAGAATTATGAATTAAGAGTTAAGAATTAAGAGTTATGAGTTATGAATTAAGAGTTATATGAGCCACAAATTATTAATTATAAATTATGAATTATAAATTAAAAATCAGAACTTCACTTCCTCAAGAAACAAGGCGTTGCCGGGCATGCTCTCGCCCGCGCCCGTGCGTTTGCGTCCCTCTACAATGCCACGGAAGTCGTCTATGCTTATCCGTCCACGCCCCACATCTATCAGCGTTCCAACAACGGCACGCACCATATTGCGGAGAAAGCGGTTGGCTGTTATAACGAAATGCCAGCTGTTGGATGTATCCTGCACCCAACGGGCTTCCATTACATTGCACAGCGTTGTCTTCACATCGGTGTTGCTCTTGCAGAATGCGGCAAAATCTTCGTACTCGAGCAATATCGCCGCAGCACGGTTCATAGCGTCAAAGTCAAGAGCGTAATGCAGTTCACATGAGTATGCACGTCTGAAAGGGTCTTTTGACAGATGTATATAATAATGGTACGTGCGCGATGTTGCCGAAAAGCGCGCGTGCATATCATCGCCCACGGGTGTAACACTGCTTACCGATATATCGCGCGGAAGCATTCTGTTCAGTTTATAGACAAGATTGGCGGTATCGAATATCTTTGCCGTATCCATGTGTGCAACCATCATGCGTGCATGCACGCCGGCATCGGTGCGCCCCGCTCCTACCACCTGCACATCTTCACGCAACAGGACGGACAGAGCCTTCTGAAGTTCTGCCTGAACAGAATTGCCGTTGGGCTGTATCTGCCAGCCGTGGTAACATGTACCGTCGTAACTGAATGTTATAAAAAAACGTTGCATCGCCTTAATGTTGATAAAACAGATGCAAAGGTAGTATAATAAAGCGAGACTTTGACAATTCCGGTCTGAATTATCCAGACATCTGCTATAAATAAAATACAAATTGTGTGTAGCTTCAATGTTTATACCAACACAAGTTCAAGAGCAGAACTTCCATTATATATGCAAATACCGAGTAAAGAAAATGTGTGCCGAAGCAATATCACTCCGGCACACAAATAAAATCAGGAATAAAATGAAAATGTTATTATTTAGTTTCTGTCAATTCATCGTAAGATTGTGTATAGACGTTGTCTGGTCATCGTCATCAAACCCAAAATCACTGCCACCGATAACGATGCCGGTGCTGTCGGACGAAGCTGGAAGTACGATATCATTGTTCTCATATTCACCCAATCCGTCGTAGCCATCATTCGTACATGACATCAATACTGTCATTGATAAGAAATATACGAAAGATACAGTGCAAAACCGTAAAGTGTTGCACAATACGCTTCTTTATATTAAACGATATCATATTGAGACAACCCCACTCTTATTTCTTTATAACAGGACGTATAGCACAACCATAAGCAAACTCCCAATCTATAAGATCCGTTGGATATTCATCTTCAGACGCCGTAAATAATGCGCCAACATTATCTTCCCCGTTGTATCTTGCTTTAAACTCAGAAGACCAGTAAGCACATACTTCATTCACAGCATAATATCCATCAACATATCTGTCACCATTTGCCGGTAAGAAGATGCTTCTGCCGTTATGCCCTGTTATAAACAATCCATTTACTCCACCAATATTTTTCCATTCAAGCGTTTTGCAGTATTCTATCAATTCAAGAAAATCATTTTGATTAGGCGTAACCCAATCACCTCCCCATAATGCCTTCGCTATATCATATCTAGTATTTCCTTGATAATCTATATACTTACCGATATTGGTATATATCCAAAAGCCGCTATAATCATTATATTTATTAGATGTAATGATTTTAGAATCGCCCCAACTATGGTAATTTCCATAGTCAGTTTCTTTCTCTGCTCCTACATTCTTTCTTGCCCACAATGTTCCGCTCGGCAGTCCCAGGTCTACCCATTCATCACTTTCATCGTTCTTAACATTGATGATATATGCCTTTCCCTTGACAAAGTTCTTTTCCGGTCTGACCGTATATACAACATCCTCCTTGCCTGTTGCCGACTTAACGGTGACAGTCATGTCTCTTGTCGTAAAGTCTGCAGGAGAAATCATTATCCATGCTTCGAGCTGCATTTTGTCAGCTGTCGTCGATACAGAGTTGGCAGCAAAATCAAGAGTGACGCTTTTCGATTTTGTCTTAGGCTGTATAACCTCGGTTGTATTGAACAAGTCCATAACAGCCTTTGTGGTAAAGACGGCATCCGCAGACGACAATGTCACGGATGAATATGTGTCGGTCTCGGGCATATCTATCATCAAACGCAGAATTGCCCCCTGATGATTGAAATAGAAATCGGCTGTGTTTGTCTTTTCAACTGTCACTGCATCGGATACAAGATAATCGTACTTTGCCAAATGCGAATATGAGCCGTTGGTGCTCTGAACCTGTCCTTCATAATCTATGTCTATAAAAGGCTCCTGCATCAACCTGTCCACAACCGGATAATAACCTACATAGCGCACTCCCGACTTAAGTTCGTAATCTTCGCGTTCAAAATATGCTTTGTTGCCGGTTCCCTGACCGTCAATCATCTTCATGGGCATCTGCTGTCCCGAGTTTTCGGCAAACACACCTGTCACGTCACCTTGTGTCCAACTGAACGCCAATCCCGATGAACCAAGTTGCAATGCTGTCTTCTTCTTTCCGGATACACGTGCAGACCTGGACGCGCCGTCGCTCACAAAGTCGTCGGCATTCACAGTGATATCAGTCTGCTTTGCATTATGCTCCTCATAGGTGCTGTCGTCTTGTGCACAAGATGCGAACAACAAACCGGCGAGTCCTGCAAATAAAAGTTTCTTTGTTTTCATATATAGTTCATATTTTAATAAGTTCAACAAATACAATCATCATGTATAACCGTTTCAAACGCAACAAACTAAAAATCGTCTCCCCAAAGGTCTATATCTCCTTTGTGCCCTTCCTGCCGGTAGACACCGTCTTCGGTCATGTCCGAGTCGTATTCTTTTGCTGCCCACTCGAAGTCTCCCCCTTCACCGGTTATCGAACCTGCCAAAATAGTCCCGCACTCGCTTCGCACAATGGTTATGTGCGGAGCAAGATAATCTGATTTTCTTTTCTCACTGATTTTCATTTCTACTCTTTTTTATACACGAAACCCTGCAATCGCCAATTATTTATATGTTAAGAATGTGACAGGATTGTGAACGTAAGTCCGCTCTACATTCTTTGTTTGTCTTCTGTCTCCCAAAAGGACACCGCAGCCTCACGGCTCCGGTATCCGAAAAAATAGTATAATCAAGTAATTATTTCCAACAGCCACCCTCACGGGCGGCACACTGAGAATTACTGTAATGTATCACAACTCCGTGACTACGCGCCATAACGACACGGCATGCCGAGCCAGACCACAAGCCACAGGCGGGAACCACGGCAGGCACCTCTGTGCAAGAGGTGACAGAAAACAGTATAAAAACATGATTGTCAGTGTTTTACAGGTGTCAAGTCTTTGTGTTTTTGATGTGTTTTATATTGTCGGAAACCACAGGACAAGCCCGGACGACATGAAAAAATCCCGTTTAATATTTGCCGGTTTCAGTTATAATAAGTACTTTTGCAGCGATATTTTATTTTTGTGTTGCAGCTATTGCACAGAGGTGGCTGACGTAAATCCCCTTATTATTTTTTTGTTCGCACGTCTGACGGTATTCCCGTCGAGTTCTCTTATATATGTCATCGTCACCCTTGGCGACGAATGACCCAGCGCCTGCGCTATGACATGCAGCGGAACGTTGCGGCGGTAGGCAAGGCTTGCCCACGTGTGCCGCGCGACGTATGACGTGAGCGGCAGGCACAGTCCCACATCGCGCGACAGCACTTTCAGAGCGGCATTATAACACTTCAGCAGCCGGGCGTAGCCTTTGCCGCCCGGGAACCGGTCGCCCGTTGGAACGGGAAATACATAGTCCGCGTCGCAGCCGGCATATTTTCTCATTATCCTCTCCATGCACGGCTCTATGCCCACCGTCACCTCGCGACCCGTCTTGCGCCGTAAGTAGGTTATCGTCCCGTCACTAACCCGGCTCTTGCGCAGCAGCATGGCATCGGCAAAGGGCATGCCCATGGCATAGAAACAGAACATGAAGACATCGCGTGCCCACGACCGGACGGTGTCTTCCTCCACGTCGGCAATGCCGATGCGACGCATATCCGTCTCGCCGAGGGCGCGCTTGCGGGTCGGAACATTGCCCGTGAAGACGGCGGAGAAGGGGCTGCAGCGTCTTATGCGGTGCTTTACGGCGGCGGCGTTGTACATGGCACGCAGCGAACGCATGTAGCACGATGACGTGTTGAGGCTCACGCCGCGGTCGGAAAGCCACTGCGAGTAGCGCGAGACAAGCTGCGGCGTCACCTCGCGAAGCGGGATGTCCGCACCGCCGAGAAACGCGGCGAACGAGCGGCGCGCCGTCATATAGTTGTCGCAGGTGCTCCGGCGGCAACGGCGGCGCACTCGTTTCATCTCACGGTCAATGAACTCGAGGAAGAGAGGTGCGCGCGGAGCGTCTCTCATCCCTTCCTTTCTCTTCCTTCGCGACGACGCCTTACGCCCGCCGATGGAAATCTTTAAACTGAATGTAAATCCTAATAACATATCTATATATATTTATGACACATTGTCACGGTTCCGCCTTTTACGCTTACACCGTGACTTTTTAAAACCTCCGGATACTGCCGTATTTTGAAACGTTGCCGCTCATCGGCGTAAAAACGGCAAGCATTGGTGTGCTGGTGCAACGCTCTGCATATCACGCGGTTATGCTTTATCATACGAAAATGTGCACAGTTCCGGATGCTAAACATGCCCTTTCAGGATGCAAAACACGGCATTTAAGCCCGTGATATGCGGCACTTTGGCATGCAAATGACCGCACTTTAGAGGCTAAAGCTACGCATTTTGCGACCTGAAACGAGTAACTTCATATCCGAAACGGGCTACTTAATATCCGAAACGGCGTTTTTTCACGTCTCACGTCTCCCTTTTCGTGTCCACAAATGTCTGGAATGCAAGTTTTAGTCGATGGTTTTGCGATGTCTAAATGTCACGAAAACGCGCTAATACGGTGTCATTATGTTATAATACGAATTGAAAAAAAAAGAGGATGGGCAAAAACCCGGTATCCTACCAATGGCTTTTGCCCATCCTCCTATACTTTCAGTATGTCTATATCCTCACTGCAGCCGTCTGCCGGCTCTGATGGCATTCAGAACGGCAATCACTGTCACTCCGACATCGGAGAACACGGCAGCCCACATTGTCGCCAGACCCACTGCACCGAGCAAGAGGACTGCCACCTTAACGCCTATCGCAAAGACAATGTTCTGCTTTACAATAGAAAGAGTACGCCGTGCTATAGACATGCCCTGAGCCACCTTTGCAGGATTATCGTCCATCAGCACAACATCGGCAGCCTCTATAGCCGCATCGCTCCCGGCAGCACCCATCGCGATGCCTACATCAGAGAGCTTTAACACCGGCGCATCGTTTATGCCGTCACCAACAAAAGCCACTGTGCCTTGACCGCGGCGGCGCCTTATTATATCCTCCATCAGCTGCACCTTACCGTCTGGCAACAACCCGGCGTGCACCTCATCTATTCCAAGTTCATGCGCAACACTCTCCGCCACATCACTACGGTCACCGGTGAGCATCACGGTCTGTTCCACACCGGCACGCCTGAGAGCCGACAAAGCTTCTGCCGTCTGCGGCTTGACCGTGTCAGACACAACAACGTGCCCAAGATACTTACCTTCTGATGCCACATGTACCACGGTACCGACAACGGCAGGGGCGACAAACGACACACCGGCACGCTCCATAAGTCTGTCGTTACCGGCATATACAGGCTTGCCGTCAACGTATGTCATTATACCCTCACCGGCAAAGTTCTCTGCACCGCCAACCCTCGACTTGTCCGTCTTCTGCCGGCATGCCCCACGAAGGGCTGCGGCAACAGGATGGTCCGAATATATCTCGGCAAGGGCAGCTGTCTCCACAAGCGTTTCTTCTTCAACGCCTTCTACCGGATAGACACCGGTAACGGTGAAACTTCCATTTGTCAACGTCCCGGTCTTGTCGAACACCACGGTACGCACACGTGCCAAAGCCTCTATGTAATTGGAGCCTTTGAAGAGTATTCCCCGTCGCGATGCGCCACCGATTCCGGCAAAGAATGTCAGCGGCACAGAAACCACAAGTGCACACGGGCATGATATTACAAGGAATATAAGTGCGCGGTTAAGCCACAGCATCCATCCGCCATCGGCAAACAAAGGAGGCACAACGGCAAGCAGCACCGCTGCCGCCACAACAACAGGAGTGTAATATCGTGCAAAACGTGTAATGAACTTCTCTGTATGAGCCTTTCCGTTCTCGGCATTCTCAACAAGACTGAGAATGTGCGCCACGGTTGACTCACCGTATGTTCCCGTAGTCTTTATCCTAAGCACGCCGGTAAGGTTCATGCTTCCGCTTATCACACTGTCGCCGTCACCGGCCTCACGTGGCATGCTTTCGCCTGTAAGTGCCGAAGTGTCGAGCGAAGAGTTGCCTGACACAACCGTTCCGTCAAGCGGTATCTTCTCGCCCGGCTTAACCACTATTACCGTACCGGCAGGCACTTCTTCAGGAGCCACACGACGCAATGTGCCATCCGCATCCTCCACATTTGCATGGTCCGGACGTATATCCATAAGCCGTGAAATGGAGTCGCGGCTGCGGTCTACAGCCACATCCATAAAAAGCTCGCCTATCTGATAGAACAGCATAACCGCCACCGCCTCGGGATACTCGCCTATGGCAAAAGCGCCGATTGTTGCCACCGACATCAGGAAGCACTCATCAAACACCTCACCGCGGAAGATGTTGCGCACCGCCTTTACCACAATATCGCCACCTATTATTATATAGGCTGCCACACACAACGCCACCGTCACAATCTGCGTAAACGATGTTACGTATGACAATACGAGCAACAAGCCACTTGCCAATATACGCACCAAAGCTATCTTATGTTCCTTTTCCATATCTCTCCTTTATTTTTAGTTTATGCAAAAATATGAAAAAGGACTTGCAACTTGGTTGCAAAAGCACGTATGAAAACTTAGAATATAAAATGTTCAGGTTTTATAACATATTTGTTGTAAGTTCATTGAGACAGCCATTATGATCTTACAACCATTATACTTACCTCATACAGCAGATATAATGGTATTGTCACGAGTACCAGCGTCATAAGGTCCGGAGGTGTTATGGCTGCAGCCACGACCATGATAACCATGAATGCGTGCTTGCGATAGCGTGAGAGCATCCTTGATGTTATCAAGCCCATTTTTCCGAGCGCATAAGCTATTACGGGCAGCTGGAACACCACGCCCATAAGCAATATCAGCGTGGTAAACGTGGAAATGTAGCTGTCGAGCGTTATCGTGCTGTGCACCTTTTCGGCAACGCTATATGTTCCAAGAAAACGAAACGATATAGGAAAGAGTACGTAATAACTCATCAGTATGCCGAGGATGAACAGGGCATATACAACGAACAAGGTATACACGGAGTATCTGCGTTCGTTTTCATAAAGTGCAGGCGATATGAAACGGAACATCTCATATAATATATAAGGTGACGCGCAAAGCAGACCGAGGTATACCGACGTGGTGACATGTGTCATAAACTGGCTGGAAAGATTGGTGGCTATCAAGTCTACATGATATTCATTGAAGTGAAATTCCGAAAACCCGGCGGCGTGCGCTGTACGTTCTATCAGCCTGTAAGTTACGAATTTCCATTCGCTTGGAGCAAGGAGCAACCGCCATACCGTGTCTTTCATGCAGAACACAACGGCGGCTGCCACTCCTGTCACACTGAGTATGCGAAAGAGCATGAGGCGAAGAACTTCCAGATGCCCGCCGAAAGTGAGCAGCCCGCCTGTCTCTTCATTATTCTTTGCCATCAGTTTCCCGTTCGTTTATATTGTCAGCCTTTGGCTTTTCCACGCCATCTTCACGACTTTCATCTTTGGTAAAATCCGAAGGACTTTCCATACCTTTCTTAAATTCCTTTACGCCCTGGCCGAGTCCGCGCATCATCTCTGGCAGTTTCTTGCCGCCGAAAAGCAGCAGTGCCATGCCACCTATGAGTAACAGTTCGGTCGTTCCTATGAATAATAACTGGTAAATCATAATCGTCTTTTTTGTAGTATTTTTTGGGAGTAAGGAGGCAAAGGAGTAAGGAGGTAAGTAGAAATGCTATTCTACCTTTACTCCTTTAACTCCTTCCTCCCTTTACTCCTTACTACTTTATATCCTTATTCTTAATTCGTAACTAAATATATCTCACACGTGTCAAAGTTTATCTCCCAACTACCACTTTCGGTGCTTTCCCACTGATACTTCTCAGCCATGCGGTCCCACCACGACTGGAACTTAGTACCTGTTTCTCCAAGGTCTTTAACCAATTTCTCATACAGCTCGCTATTGTCCGCCGTGAGAATCTTTGCAAGCTCGTTCAGTCCGTTGCGACGCTCAAACAGCGTCTGGATTTCGTTCTTTTCCTCGACAGTCACCTGTCCTATAAGTTTTTTTTCCATAATGTCATGTATTTATTCACCATTCATCCTTTTTATCAAAGGGATCCAAGTAATCAATTTCCTTTATCTCCTGTTGTGGCAGGAACGCACCGTGTTTCCGAATAGCAGCCAGCAATTCACGGCTTGCATTACGTTCAAGATGAGCCACCACACACTGCTCATGGCTTGGAGTGTTCAACTCGTATGTAGTCTTGCGGTTCAACCATACACAACGCTTGCATTGGCAGGCATCGCAATTACGGCAAAGGGGTGCATAATCCAACCTGTATAATTGCGGATTCTTGATGTCAAGCCCTGTCTGCAAGTCACCGATGCTGAACTTTACCTTGCCTAAGCCATAGTCTTCATCATCACCGGCGAGATAGAACGCGGGACATATATAGAACTTCCCGTCGGGTGCAAGCGTAATATTTGCATCGCCCGCACAGCAATTGTTCATCTTGTCAAGCATCATACGGTCTGTAAGAATGTTCAGCTGCGGAGACTTGCCGCCAGCATATAACCTTTCCAACTCTTTTGACAGCGAGGCAAGTACGGAACTGTATGCCACGAAATCATCTTCCGTGAACTTTTCCATGTCCGTTATCACGACATTCAATCTTGCTGTTTTCTCCAATGCGGCTGATATTACTTCGTGTTCCTTAAACAACTCTGTCCTGTCCGTGCGTACCACATAGACACAATCTTTGACAAAGTCCATATCCTTCAGCGTATGGCATCCTTCCACAACAAATACATCAGCACCTGTGCCGTTTCCGGCGGGCATTATCTTCGTGTGGTCTATTGTCTCTATTAGGTCATTATACTCCTGCGGCAATCCATAATCCGGATAGACAAACTGGATGTTCAGGTTCTCTTTCATGGCGAAAAGGATACCGGTCTTCATGTCGTCAAGACCTATAAGGCGGCGTTCTTTTTTGACATTGTCATAGTGACAGAACGAAACGGAAGTATCGTCCAATAATATAATAAGGTATTGCAGCATGACTTCAGCAGGTTATTTCATTAGACTTAGGCTTGTTTCTCTCATACTCCTCACGCTCGCCTTCAAGCTCCAGTTTGCGGAACAGTTTGTTCCAGTAGTAGTTGTTGGCACGCACACGGGCTTTGTGCATCTTGCAGATAGCTGTGCTCCTTTGGAATATGGTATTCGTATAGGCGGCATCGTAGTTCTCACCTTGACACCACGCACAGCCGCTTGCCACCTCGCAGTCTATGCACTCCTGCGGAGACTGCGTGCAGCGGTCGAGCGTGAGGAACGGACGCAGCCTGTTCTTGTCTATGCCGTCATGCACGTTGCCTATCACCCATGCCTGCTTGTCACGCAGAGAATACTGCGCGAAACGAGTACAGGGATAGAAAATACCATTAGCATCTACAGCCAACATACGTCCGGCTCCACACCAGTTGTTATTCTCCAACACCTTGTCCATGGGCTTGCCTATGCTCTCAGAAAAGAAAGAGCAGGCGTAGTCCTTGTAATATCCGCCGTCAATGATTGCGTCAGCCAGCTGCATAAGCTGCTCCTCAAGCAACGCGTCGTCACCGTCCTTCCACACGTTCTCGAACACGCAGTTGATATTTACCTCATGGATGCCGAGGGAGTATAGGTGCAGTACGCTCTCGCATATATACGGGAGGTCGGCACTGCTTATCGTAACCTTTGTCCCGGCACTGGGAAACTGTTCAAGCCACAGGGGGATGTTCTTCACGACGTCGTCGTATGAGCCGCGCTCATCTTTTGGCTTCGGCATAATACCCTGTTCCATTTCCGGTGTTTTCCAAATACGGTTCATGTCGTGCTTGCGGCGTGTACCGTCGATGGTGATGCCGATGGACAGATGTTCGCGGTTCTTCTTTATAAAGTTTTGCACCTTTTCCGTATGATAGTTAATACCATTCGTAGAGAAAGAAAAGCGGTAGGAGTTAAACCAGTGATGGTTTCTCTTGAACATCTCCGTTTTCAGATAGTCGCATATCCTGTCTATCAGGTCAATCTCAAGGAACGGCTCGCCGCCGATGAAGTCCCAAATGACACTTTCTTCCTTAAAATCGTCCTCATGTCCCAGAATGTAGTCTATAGCCTGCTTTGCCACTTCCCATGACATGCGCTCTTTTGTGTTTTTGCCCACGAGATAGCAATATTTGCAGGCAAGCTGGCAGTCCTTTGTCACGATGAATGTGATGCTCTTCGCAAGTTCTCCCCTCCATTCAGAAGACTTCGTTTTTAAGTTTTTCATAAAAGTAAATTAACAGATGGAATAAGGCATGACAGCGGTTATCAAGCCTTATCCCGAATCCAGTTTGTTTAACGGGAACTATGACCACAGCCATACGCACATGTTCCTGTACAGGTTCCGCTGCAATGATTCAGACAGGTTCCACGACATGATCCCTGACAAGAAGCATTGCAAGTTGTGTAACATGAACCTCTACAATTCCCGAGGCAACTTGCGCTGCAACCATAACGGCATCCCATAGGGGATTCTTCCGCAGCCTTCATAATAGCAGGCGTACCAGCCAGAACGATAGCGCCAAGAATGGGCAATGCGCCTTTGGCTGCTTTTTTGAAGAACTCTCTCCTGGACTGAAGTTCCTCCCTTTCTTTCTTCCCTCTCATAAGAATTAGAATAGATACCTATCGACCTCCAAGCTTCGGTGTGAATAAAAGATTTATTGATGAACTATACAAAAAAGCGTGGAGATCCGTGCCTGTTGCCCGTCCCACACTCTGAGGCTTCTCGCATTGCCCATCTTAGTTGAACGAGCAACGCGAAACCCACGCCGATGAGTTTATATAATTATCCTTACACTCCAAACATCAAGCTCTTTATTATACGGATATAATAAAGGAATGACATACGAATATAAGGATGCCTATAAAAACATCCCATGAGCATCTACCGTTGCCATGTTCCGACTAAGATTGAAATTTTGCGAGAATTTCAGAGTGTCAAGAACAAAGCGCTTAGCAAACGCCTTCTATATATAGTGACTCCCGCCCCACCCATTTGCCGCTGTATGTACGATAAGACGTCCATAAGCCCGGCGTGAGAAAGAACTCAAACTTTTATGAAAGACTTTTGCGGACACGTCCGCCATGCCTTACGAAGCATGAGACTTCGGAAATCGATGCAAAAATAATGAATTATTTTATAAATACATTAAAAAGAAATAATAATTTGACAAAACTTCTTTGCAGCAATGATATATTGCCACATTATAAAATCAAAATGTAACATTTTCAGAGATAATCATGACTTTTTGAAAACTAAAAAGACTCACGGAAAAAGAGTATTCTACGTGTTAACGGATGTGAAAGCAGGGCTATGCTTCAGCAAAAAGACATGACTTAAGGTGTAAGACATGCCACTTTGCATCACAAAACACGGCACTTTACACTCCTTTCTATGGCTTTTTACGCTCCTATATGCCGCATCTTATAGTGAGAAGTGGCGTATTTTAGGTAGAATAACGCTATTTTCGGGTGCTTTATATGTGTAACATACTGCACAAAACGATATATATAAATCATAAATATCTTATATACAGTATATTAAAGTTGCACACTCATACATGCCGTTTTTACCCTCCAAGAAGCCTAAATTTTTATTTCTCGCTTTCTCAGAGAGTCATATAATATTAAAAAGAAAGTAAAATGCTGTAATAAGTTACACTTTTAGATAAACAAACATCCCGCAAAACAGATGTCTCTGCCTGCGGGATGCAACGTATATTATTATTTTAAACGGCTCTTTATGAAGCCATGGCAATCCAGTCGTAAACACAGCTGCATACGCCAAAGAGGGCGATGCCAGCCGTACATATTGCCAGTGCCAGCTTTGTGTTGCAGTCGCTCTTGAACGTGGGGAGAGCCTTGTCGCTGTCTTTTATGTACATCGCCTTGACGATGAGCAGATAGTAATAAAGGCTTATCACCGTATTTATAAGTGCTATGAACACCACTGCGTATGCTGCCGCAGACCCTTGCTGTGCCGCTGCCATGAAGATGAAGAACTTGCTGAACATTCCTGCGAACGGAGGTATACCGGCAAGAGAGAAGAGGGCAAGCGTCATAAGGAACGCCAGCTTGGGGTTTGTCCTGTAGAAACCGTTATAGGCATCCATGTCCGTAACACCGCCGTTGTTCTCCTCAACCACGCTGATTACCGAGAATACTGCCATGTTTGCCACAACATATACAAGCACGTAATATGACAGTGCTGTCACTCCGGCCGCACTGTTGCCGATAACCGCCAGCATTATATATCCTGCCTGTGATATGGAGCTGAAAGCCATGAAGCGCTTCAACTCACTCTGACGGATGGCAAAGAGGTTGGCAATGGTGATACTGAGCACTATTACTATGTAAAGCATATTTGTCCAGTATTCTGTTAGCGGCGCAAAGACCTTCATAAGTATTGCCATAAGGGTAAATGCCGCTGCTCCCTTGGATATTACGCTAAGATAACCGGTTACGGTTGTAGGTGCTCCCTGATAGGTGTCTGCTGTCCAGAAGTGGAAAGGCACAAGCGAAATCTTGAAGCCCAACCCGCTGAAGAAGAACACCATGCCCATGATGCACATCGTAAGGTTGCCGGTTCCTGCTGCAAGCAGTTTGGCAACATCGTCAAAATAGAGCGTGCCCACCGAACCGTAAAGGAACGATATGCCATAAAGCATCACGCCGCTCGAGAACGTGGCAGTAAGGATGAACTTGGCAGCAGCCTCTGCCGAATGATGACGGTATTTGTCGAGTGCCACAAGGCATGCCATCGGCACCGATGCCATTTCCAGACCTATGAAGAATAGCAGGAAGTGTCCGGCAGACATCATCATGTTCATACCAAGCAGTGTAGAAACCACCAGCTCATAAAACTCTCCCTCCTTGAAGCTTGTATCAGGACGGCTGAGCCAGTTGCGGCTCTGTATCAATACAATAAGAGTGCCGGCAGCAAGGATTGTCTTCATGACGTTGGCAGAAGGCGATGTAACATACATTCCGCCAAATGCCGACACTGCATCGGTCTGCACAAAGCTTACAAGCACCTGTGCGAGCATGAGGAGGCATACAAGCGGATTGAACCACCTGCGTTCTTTCCTGCCTGCCGAAACAAAGTCGGCTACAAAAACGATAACAAGGACAGCCATAAGCGTGGCCTCGGGAATCATATTTAGGAATTGACTGTAATTCATTGTTGAAAAATTAAATTATATTATGCAGTCTGTATTTAACTCATTAACCGTTACAGGATGTTCTGGAGTATCGGTCCGACAGCATCACCGATGACATTGCTTGCCCACAGCGGCGCAAGTCCAAAGCCAGCAACGCTGAAGATGAGGCAGCAAACAGAGAAACGCTCATCCCATGTGGCATCGGTAAGTGTTTCATAATGCGGGTCGGCAACCTTCTGGAAAAGTATCTTGCCCACAACACGCAGAATGTAAACTGCCGTAACAACTATACTTGTACATGCAATGATTGTTGCCGTGCGGTGGAATGTGTCGGCATTCTCAAACGAACCGACAAAGATTGTCATCTCTGCAATGAAGCCCGAGAAGCCCGGCAGACCAAGGTTTGCAAGACCGGCTATGACATAGCCTACACTCAAGAAAGGCATAATCTTCATCAAACCGCCCAGCTTGCGTATGTCACGAGTGTGCGTACGACCGTAAATCATACCTATCAAGGCAAAGAAGAGAGCTGTCATAAGTCCGTGCGAAAGCATCTGCAGTATGGCACCGGTACATGCCGTGCGTGTCATCATGAGCAAGGCAAAGAGCACCAGTCCGCAGTGCGACACAGACGAATAGGCGTTGATATACTTCAAGTCGGTCTGCACACATGCCGAAAGGGCACCATATACAACGGATATCGTGGTAAGTATAAGGAATATCCAGCTGAGTTCACGGGCAGCCTCGGGCAGCAGGAACATTGCAACACGGAAACATCCGTAGCCTCCAAGCTTCATAAGCACACCGGCATGAAGCATTGACACGGCAGTAGGTGCCGAAGCATGACCGTCGGGACTCCAAGTATGGAACGGGAAAAGCGCGCCAAGAACACCGAAGCCGATAAAGATAAACGGGAAGAAAACTTTCTGCACTTCAACCGGAATATTGTGTTTTGCTGCAATCTCCAGCACATTCATGGTGTCTGCACCGCTGAAGAAATAGATGCCGAGGATACCGAGGATAAGAAGAGCCGAGCCTCCCATCAACATCAATGTAAGCTTCATGGCGGCATATTCCTTGTTGCCGCTGCCCCATACACCTATAAGCAGGTACATCGGGATAAGCGCAACCTCATAAAACACGAACATAGTGAAGAGGTCGATGCTTATGAAGAAACCATAAACTCCGGTGCTAAGCAATGTGAACCAGAGGAAATACTCTTTTGTCATAGGCTTCAACTGCCATGAAGCAAAAGTTCCGGTAAAAACGATGATGCTTGAAAGAAGCAGCATCACGACAGATATACCGTCTACTCCCACAGAATAGGCTATGTTAAGCGGCTTAAACCATGGAACTGAATATGTAAACAACATGGCATCGGTGTTGCCTGCGCCACGCATCTGTACAAATGTGACTGTAAGCCAGACTGACAGCAGGAGCAGACATGTGGAACCTGCCACCATCACGCCACGTACCTGATTAAGGTTGCGCGACAACCACAAGCCGAGCAACATCAGTACGGGAATTACAACGAATAAACTTAATATACTCATCTTATTATTATATGCAAAGTAATACTAATGTTAATGCCACTGCTCCTGACAGGAACCATACCGCATAATGACGAACGTCGCCGCTCTGCCACCCGCGCATGCTCTCGCCACCTTCGTTTGCGCCCCATGCAAGGAAGTCAAACGTTCCGTCAACCACATGACGGTCGAACCATGCGATAGGAGTTGAAACAAGGCGGAATATGATTTTATGTGTAACAAACATATAGACCTCGTCCATATAGAAGCGCTTGTAAGCCGCACGGTGAAGTTTCGGGAAACGGCGGTAAAGCATGTCGGCAACAGGCTGTTTCTCACCTTTATATATATATGTGGCAAGAGCTATGCTGATAACTGCTATTACGCATGATGTAACGGCAACCTGTGTATCGAGGTGTATCTGATAATCCTGTCCGCTTGCACTTACAAATGAGCCGAAATTCACAGCCCAACCGCATGTAATGGTTATCACAGAAAGGATTATAAGCGGAACGGTCATTGTGAGGGGTGCTTCATGCGGTGTATGGTGTGCATGCAGTTCCTTGTTTTCCGTGCCCCAGAATATACCGTAATACAGACGGAACATATAGAAAGCCGTCATCGCAGCAATGCCTGTCATAATCCATCCCACAACAGGACTGTATGCAAAGCATGCCGTTATAATCTCGTCTTTTGAGAAAAATCCTGAGAAAGGAGGAATTCCCGATATTGCAAGACATGAGATAAGGAACGTGATGTGTGTAACAGGCATGTACTTGCGCAACCCTCCCATCGCCGACATCTCATTAGAGTGTACGGCATGGATTATACATCCGGCACCAAGGAACAGACATGCCTTGAACATGGCATGTGTGAACAGGTGGAACATAGAAGCCATATAGCCAAGTTGCGCATGATTGTCGAGCACAGCCTCATGACCGGGCAGGCAAACACCCAAAGCCACCATCATGAATGCTATCTGTGATATTGTCGAGAATGCAAGCACACGCTTGATGTCGCTCTGCGCACAAGCAACGGCCGCTGCATAGAATGCCGTGAACACGCCTACATATACCACAATGCTCATCTGCTCCGGAGCATACTCAATCCACAACGGGAACATACGTGCTATCTGGAACACACCGGCAACAACCATGGTTGCGGCATGTATGAGGGCACTGACAGGTGTAGGACCTTCCATGGCATCGGGCAACCATATATGCAACGGGAACATGGCACTCTTACCTGCACCGCCGATAAACATCAGCACAAGGGCTGTAGGTATGATGAAACCACCAGCTGCAACAGCCTTGACAACATCAACCGGGATGAAAGGCGCAGCGCCGTTACCCATAACGATGTCTCCCGCGAACGAGAAACTGAACGAGTTAGTATAATAACCGAACAGCAATATACCGATGAGGAAGAACATATCGGCAAAGCGCGTCACGATAAATGCCTTCTTAGAGGCTGCAACCGCTGCATGCAGAGGATAGTAGAAGCCGATGAGGAGGTATGAACTTACACCTACAAGCTCCCAGAATAGATACATCTGGAAGATGTTTGTAGCAACAACAAGTCCGAGCATCGACATCGTAAACAAACTGAGGAAAGCATAATAACGCTGAAATCCCTTCTCGCCGTGCATGTATCCAAAAGAATAGATATGCACCATAAGGCTGACCGTAGAGATAACGATGAGCATCATCACCGATATCGGGTCGAGCAATATACCGAGGTCGAAATTAAGCGCGCCCAATGGCAACCACGTAAAGTTGTATGGCACCAAAGTGGCAAAGGTGCCGTCGGCACCACGCCCTGCCGTGAAATAGCAGAAAGCCGTATAATAAGAGAGCACGGTAACGATACCAAGCGAAGTGGTGCCGATAAGCCCTGCAACCTTATGAGACATCTTCATGCCGGCAAGTCCCAACACCACGAATGTGAGAGCAGGCAGCAGAAGTATCAAAAATACAAAACTATAATCCATAATCCAATAATTAATTTTTCATGTTTTCAATACTGTTCACCTGGTCGCTGTGGTAATTGCGGTAAACATTTATAATAATAGCTATAGCCACTGCCGATTCTGCCGCACTTACACCAATACTGAACAGTGTGAAGAAGAAACCTTCAAACTGACCTGGGAAAAGAATGCGGTTGAAAGCAGCAAAGTTTATGTCTACAGAGTTGAGAATAAGCTCCACGGAAATAAGCATGGCTATCAAATTACGGCGCGTTATAAAGCCAAATACACCGATAAAGAACAACAGTGCGGAAAGCACAAAGAAACATTCTACTGGTACCATACTTATATTACTCCTTTCTTGAAATTACTATTCCACCTATTATACATGCCAGCAGGAACACCGAAATAAACTCGAACGGGAGTACATACTGGTATTTCTCCGACCCCATGAGCGCCGTTCCGACTGTTTTCATCGGCACTTCGACATCAGCCATCTGTGCCGACATGTCAATAAACTTGTTCTTAAGGAACACGCCAATAACCGTAACCAGACCTATGAGCGTTATAAGCGCATATGAAACAAAACGTCCTGGCTTGACACGCTCTGTAAGCCCCTGAAGAGTACGCTTGCTTACAAGCTGTATCGCAAAGATGTAAATCATCGTGACACCTCCGGCATATATGCTTATCTGAGCCGCCCCAAGGAACGTATAGTCGAGCAGGAAGTAGAGACCTGCCACGCCAAAAAGAACAAACAGCAGGAAAGTGGCAGCACGCATGATCCTTGTCGTAGTGACGCACATCACCGCCGAACCAAGGATGACAACTGCAAGAATTGCAAATACTATTAAATTAGCCATATTAATGAAATCCTCCTTATTTTGTTCCTGTATTGAATTTACCGATTTCCATCTCAGCACCGCCATCCGTAAGTCCGGGAAGGACAGGTTCGAACTTCTCCTTGTCCAAATGCAGAACAAGAGAGTCTCTGCTGAAAGTAGAGTTCTCGAACTCATTGACAAACTTTATGGCATCCTGCGGACAAACGTTGACGCAAAGCTGACAGAACATGCACTCGCCCAAATCATACTGATAATCGACCAGTCTGCGTTTCTTCTTTCCGTCAACTTCCACCATTTCAGACTTTATGGTGATTGTTCCGTTGGGGCATGCCTTCTCACACAACGTACATGCGATACACTTGTTGTTGCCCTCCGCATCCTGCGGCATTATGAGCCGTCCGCGGTGGCGGCTTGCAACGTGCAGCACAGTCTTACGGTTTTCAGGATACTGTTCTGTCACCTTCGGCGTGAAATACTCGCGCCAGGTAACGCCCAGTCCGGTAAGGAGCGACTTGACCGCATCCTTTATACCTCCGAAATATGATTGATTATTTTCCATTTTCCAATATCATTTAAAAATGAAGTCCCAATGCAGCAACGACTGTCATGAGTACAAGATTGAGCAGTGCCAGCGGCATGAGATATTTCCACTCCAGTTTCAGTATCTGGTCGATACGCAGGCGCGGATATGTCCACTTTATCCAAAGCAATATCCACACAAGCAGGAACGTCTTGCCGCAGAACCAGAAGAATCCGGGAATGTAGTCAAGAACCGTATCCACTTGGGCTACGCCTATGTGCAAAGGCATCCATCCGCCGAGGAACACCGTGGCTGCAACGCCGGCTATAATAAAGAGGTTGAGGTACTCGGCAAGGTAGAAATATCCGAATCCCATACCCGAATACTCCGTATGATAGCCTGCCGTAAGCTCACTCTCAGCCTCGGGAAGGTCGAACGGACCACGGTTTGCCTCGGCATTACCCGCAATGAGGAACACGACCAATGCTATTATGGCAGGTATATGTCCCTTGAATATCAACCAACCGAAAGCATCGCCCTGTGCCTCCACTATTCCGGACAGCTGCATGGTGCCGGTAAGCACGACAGCGGAAATAAGACACAGGCACAATGACATCTCGTATGAAATCATCTGAACCGCACCACGCATGGCGGATACAAGGCTATACTTATTGTTCGAACTCCAACCTGCAAGGAACACTCCGACAACGCCAATGCTTGATATTGCCGTAAGCAGGAATATGCCCACATTGAAATCAAGTACGGCAGCCCCCTTGTTCCATGGAAGGAATGCAAAAGCACCCACCGAACCTATAAGAACAAGGAACGGAGCTATCATGTAAAGCAGCTTGTCCGCCTTGTCTACAAAGAATATCTCCTTGATAAGCATTTTCAACACATCGGCAGGAACCTGCAACAGTCCCCAGAAGCCTACACGCATCGGACCGAGGCGGCACTGGAAATAGGCACACACCTTACGCTCCATAAATATAAGCACGATTGCTATGATGGCGTAAGCAGCAAGTATTATTACGCCTACAAGCACGCACTCTATCAGAATTGACAGGAAGTCACCGAGACCGAGTGTATCACGGAGCAACGAGTCAAACCATGTTGTTATTAAACTGAAATCAAACATATATTTTCATGTTTTAAGGTTGCCCGCCGCACGACAACAAGATGAAGCGTGCGGCGGTGTACCGTTTATCTATCAATGTCAGGAATTACATAATCTAAAGTCGCACCTACTGATATAAGGTCGGCTATCTTCTCGCCGCGCAGTATCTCGTCCATAGCCGAAACAAGCGGAAGTCCCATCGGGCGGAACTTCAAGCGATAAGGACTCTTGTCGCCACGGCTGTCCAGATATACACCTATCTCGCCACGACTGCCCTCACAACTTGTATACCACTGTCCTTCCGGCACGCGGATTATAGGCTTCTGCTTTATGTAGAAGTCGCCCGCCGGTATATTGTCTATAAGCTGCTCTATTATGCGGACACTCTGACGCATCTCGTCAAGACGCACCTTATAACGTGCAAAGCAGTCGCCCTCGGTATATGTAATCTCATCAAACTCAACATTGCCGTACATGTCGTAAGGATGATTCTTACGCACATCATTATGCCAGCCTGCGGCACGTCCCGTACCTCCGGTACATCCGTATGATATGGCGTTTTCCTTGGACAGCACGCCCACTCCCTTGAAGCGGTTCTGCAATATCACGTTGCCCGTGAACACATCATCATATTCCTTGAACATAGGCTTGATATACTCGCAGAGCTTCTTGACGTTCTTCACGAAGTTCACGTCGATGTCGTCCTGCAATCCACCTATTCTATAATAGTTCTGTATCAGTCGTCCGCCGGTTGTCTCCTCCATGCAGTTGAGCACAGCCTCGCGGTCGCGCATACCGAAGATAAATGCAGTGAGTGCACCGAGGTCTTGCGCACAACATCCGTAGAACAGCAAGTGAGAGTCAAGACGCTGAAGTTCGTCCATTATCGTACGTATGTACTTTATGCGGTCTGTAAGCTCCACGCCCATAGCCTCCTCGACAACGGAGCACAGCGCGTGGCGGTTCATCATCGCACTGAGATAATCCAGACGGTCGGTCAGCGCAAGTGTTTGCGGATATGTATACTCTTCACACATCTTCTCCACACCACGGTGTATATATCCGCAGTGAGGATAAATTTTGCGTATGGTTTCTCCGTCGAGAATGGTCTGCAGACGGAGCACACCATGTGTGGCAGGGTGCTGCGGACCGATGTTTATTACATAGTCATCGTCTGTAAACAACTTATGCTGTGTTGCCTGCAATGTACCGTCCTGCTTAAGGCTGTATTCCATTGTGTAGTCCGGTTCATTGTCATCCTCCAAAGAATAGCCTTCTTCTGCCTTGAAGTCCTTGCGGAACGGGTATCCCTTGAAGTCAGAACGCAGATACAGACGGCGCATGTCCTTGTTGCCGAGGAATATTATGCCGAAGAAGTCATAAACCTCGCGCTCGAGTATTTCAGCACCTTTCCACAAATGGCTCACGGTAGGGATATATGCCTTGTCGCGGTCTGAGGCAACGACTTTGACAGAAGTACGTTCGTGCGAACCGGTATTCTCCAATATATAGATACATCCAAGCCCTTCTTCACCGAAGTCCTCTCCCACTATGGTAACAAGAAAGTCAAAATGCTTCTCTGTCTTCAACTTCGCCATTTCAGAGGCGAAATCTTTTACATCAAATATTTTATGCTCTAATTTCATGTTTCGCCTCCTTATTATTTATTAAAGTCTTTCGGAACATCCGTAACCACTATTGGTTTCTTTTCCTTACGGTTTGCACCGCCGAAGAACTTCTGGACCTTTATCTTACGCTGAAGCTGCATCATGCCATAGAGTATTGCCTCCGGACGCGGAGGGCAACCCGGCACGTAAACGTCTACGGGAACAATCTCGCCGATACCCTTCACCACATGATAGCTGCTCTTGAACGGACCACCGCTAATGGCACATCCGCCAACGGCAACCACATACTTAGGCTCTGCCATCTGGTCATAAAGGCGTTTGAAAACAGGAGCCATCTTGTGCGTTATCGTTCCGGCACACATTATGAGGTCTGCCTGGCGGGGTGAGTTACGGCAAACCTCAAAACCGAAACGTGCAAAGTCGTAACGTGCACATCCCACAGCCATGAACTCGATACCGCAACAGCTCGTTGCAAATGTCAGAGACCATAGCGAGTTGCTGCGTCCCCAGTTCACAAGTTGATCCAAAGAACCGGTAATAACGTTTACGCCATTATCGTTCAGTTCTTTCACCAAGCCCTCAAGACTCTCGTTGTCCTTAAACTCTCCGTAAGGAATACTCTTGATTTCCGGTTTCTTTATTTCCATTCCAATGCTCCTTTCCGCCAAGCGTATGCCAGGCCAAACACCAGTACTAACAAGAAGAACCCGATGCTGGCAAGCGCCATTGCACCAAATTCCTTAACTACTACAGCCCATGGATAGAGGAAAACGGTTTCCACATCAAACATGAGAAACAGAATCGCAAAAAGGTAATAACCCACATGAACAGGTATCCACGACGAGCCGTGTGTGGGTATACCACACTCGAACGGCTCTCCTTTCACCCTGTTGTATGAGCGCGGACCTATAAGCTTAGCAATGACATAAGCAGCCGCTACCAATACGATAGCCGTAATCAAAACGGTAATTAACAAGATAAAATACATATATATATTGTATGATGATATTTAGACTTCTCTAAAAACGAGTGCAAAGGTACACATTTTATTGTAAATAAAACATTATTAACATTGTAAGTTTCTTTGTTTTTTGATTTCCCTGTCAATTGCCGACGTATTTCCACATCATTGCCATTAAAAAGTGAAGTCCACATGACAATCATAACATCGAAGCCAAGATTAGACATCCCTCATATAATACATTATATATAGACATTATGAATCAAACATAGCAGACATCATCGAATCTTTCTTTTTCTTATTCTTTTCTCTTCTTTCTTCCATTTCTTCCACATATCTACATCATTCCACATCCATTTCTTCTGTTGCATTTTATTGTTTGATTGCGGCAGTATATCCGAATGATAGAATTTATATTTCACTATTGTATCATTTTTGTACACTCTAGGAGGTTTTGAATTCGTATCAAAATTTAATATACGTATAGCACTTATGGTATTGTCATCTTCTATTTTGTATTCAATCTTTGTCATGTCACGCCATAGGTTGCAGAACATGAGGAAGTCCCAATAATAATAATTTGCAGTAATCAAATCATTCTCAACCTTGTACACTCCTATATTATAGCTCCATTCCCCTTTAGTCCTTTTATATAGATCCCTATAAATTTCAGTAGACAAATCCGTTTTTATATCATTAAGATCTGCATCTGGTATCCATTTTGCACAAGTACCGTCTTTAAAAAAGATAAGACAATGTTTCCTATCAGAATCAACATAAAAGCCGTCTATTCTCATTTTGTTTTCAATACCGGTGTCTACTCCCGTCCATTTTATATCAGAACAAGACTTTATAACTTTCTTATTCTTATGAGATATTCTGGAATTTAAATAAAAGATAGCAACACAATTGCTGGATAATACTATTGTCAATACCGATAATAATATTTTGATTATATGTTTTCTTAATAGTTTCATAATATAAAGATTTTGATCCTTAAATAAAAGAAAAAACTCTATCAAGCTCGATAGATAATAAATGAGAAAAAATCCACATTCTTTTGCAAACACCTATCCTTTTTCTTTTCCTATAAATATTAATTCTTTCAACATAAAGTTGTTTCTATAAAAATCAAATTTTGCATCTCCATATTTAAATGAGTTATTCTCTTTAAAGTTTTTCATTGCATCAAATCTCCTTCTCTGATTAAGACTCTGAATAATATCATACTTGGAATTCCTCCTGCGGTCTTATGTGGAAAAATCAATCTTCACTTATATTATCATGTAAATATCCATTAAATTTCTCTACATACATTTTATAATTTTCAAATGTCTTATTCATATTCATTCCAATATTATCTGTTCCATATAATTCTTGAAGTTTTTTATTCTCATTAATCCTTACTGCGTGTATCGCTTTCATTTTATTCAATGTTTCTTCCATATACAAACAAGCTTTATCGCGTTGTCCATTTACCAAATAAAGAATGGGAAGTAGACATTTAAAATTCATACAGAATTTTAACTCATTATTTTCAATTCCAATGATAAGATTCTTTAATAGCGAATACTTATTTAAGAAAGGAATGACATATAATTCTGTTATTGTCACTATTTCGTTAATTACAGTTTCTACTTCTGTTTCTGTTGCATCATCTGCCAGCCGCCATTCCTTATAACCAGGAACTGGCATAAAATATCCCAAGCCTTGCCCAATGCTTTCTACAATTACGCCAATATCCTTTACTTTTTTGTCTACGACAGGAAAATCAATATATGCCGTTATTGAATAATATTTTACATGTGGTTCACCATAAGATGTATAATGTCCCCAACAAAGGCTTTGTATAGCCTCCTCGTGTTTTCTTATAAAAGAATTTTTATTCTTTCTTTTAAACCCGAGACCTTTTAGCTTCTTATTCAGCTGATAATTGTAAGTAATATAGTTTTTTATCATAGTTGTATTTTTATTATAATCACCTGTATATGGATAACGATACGATATAATAAGTCTTAAGATAAGACTTTCCTATATATTCCATATACACATTAACACACAGAGTTTTTTAAACCGCACCTTTCTCCTATAAAATTGGGATGTGAATGATGATTCTGTAAAACAATCATGATTAATTGGGATTCATGTATTTAATATTCCTGTCAAATTTGCCATCCGCATTTCTTACAACAATCCATTTACGGAATATTTTTTGTGAACGTATTTCATCCCATGAGCATCTCTTTGCGTCTTTCCACCTTACTAAAAAGAAATAGCAGGTATCACTGTTCGTAAACAAGTAGTCTGCATTTATACTACACATTGAATCCGGATATACAAAAGAATCACAACCGGCAAATTCTCCTTTCCACAGAGAAATATCAACAGTATCGATGTAGTAAATGGGAAGTGGTGCGTATTCTGGATTTACAAGCAATTTCACACTATCAATGTGATCATAGTTTGACGCTCCAATAAACAGTGTATCGTTTGTGCAATTCTTGAATCTTTCATCATGCCGTGTATGAATTATTGGTATACAAGACGGTAACAGACAAATTATAATCAAGATACACCCTAATAGTTTTCTTTTATCCTTATTTATACTCATAATTATTAAAGAATTAATATCCTTCTGAAAAATCTTAATATCCGATTATGAAAATCATAACGTCGAAATCAAGATGAGGCATTCACTGATATTACATATATATAAAAAGACATTATGAATCATACATCTCAACGCATCTTTCTTTTTCTTATTTTCTCTTCTTTTTTCCATTTATTCCAATCACCTTCACTCTCCCAAAGCCATTTATGTCTCTTTAAAGGTCTATTTACATATCGCATATCAAGCATTTCTGTTTGTTCTTCTATTGGAAAGAAGACATATTCATCAATACATTTTTGTTTGCCATTTACAATATCTAAAAACATTAATCGCTCATATCCTTCTATTTTATATTTATGTTTCACTACACACCAAAAATATTGATTTAGAAAAAATGAGTTCGCATATATCGTATCATTAACAACCTTATATATACCACGATTAAAAATACGGATTTTACGTGTGTTTATATATTTATAAAGATTATTTTTTATATCACATTCTGTATGATAACCACCTTTATTATCAAGATAAAATGTAATCATTGTTCCATCCGTTAAAAACATGACACAATATCTGAAAGTACTGTCATTTTCCGGAATCAAAGGAAAGTTGTCTTTCTTTATATAAAACCCATTGGTATTTATGAGTTTTTCTATATTCATGTCATTATTAGAGTATTTAACAGTGGTTTCCTGTTTCGCTTCTTTCTTTGTATCAAACAAAATAAACCCCGGCCAACAAGAACTAAAGGTCAACATTAAAATTATAATAACAATTGTTTCTTTCATTATCCTAAAATTTAGTAATTCCATAATGTAAAGGGATTGAGATTTCCACTATATGAGAATAAACCTTGTGTAAATAAACTATAATCAAGAAAATACGGAGTAGGAGTTATATATTTATGAACAAAGTTTTGTGTAAGACTTTGGACATACGGGTGACTGATTCCCAATTTATAAGACATATTATTCAGTCTATATCCAACCCATATTGGCGCAGAATATACCTTACCATTATTCCATGTATCACCAGTTCCTAAGAACTTGTCTTTACCTTTTATTACTTTAGGATCAAAACTTTCCTCTTTACCCCAATTAGTATCAACATAAGTACCTATAGAGAACTTGCCGATTGAAAGTTCTGCAGCACTTGTACGCCAACGGTCTTCATGATCGCCCCATAAATCATTGGAAATGTTAAACGAGACATTGCCGACCCTTACACCTATGCTTGCAACCTTTTGTGCGTCAATATTCAGACCTTGGAAAGTTCCTTTTTTATAAGACGTTATGCCAAAACCACCTCCAAATCCTTTATACGATGCGCCAACATTCCACCCAGAATAATAATTTCCCATACCCATTCCGGCTTGAATAGAAATATCACCATTTGTATATCCGATGCTTAAACCTGCCCCAAAGGACAGACCGCCTGTTCCAAATCCACAAAGAGGCGAAAAAGATAATCCCAAATGACTGCTAAATGGTATCGTTATAGGTGGTAAGAATGAACTTAAGACTGTATTTAGTCCTATATTCATCCCTTGTTCTAATGTATTAGTTGTAATCGCTCCTGTAGCCATTCCGGCTGTGTTAAAACCAATCCATGAAGAAACAGCCGAAATTGTTCCCGCTTTTATTGACTCCCATCCCCAATGCCCTGTTGACAGAGAATTTGAAATATAACCGGCTGCGAAACTTATTCCGGCAATAAATAAATCATCTATACCAAACCATTCTCCAGACGGATCCGTATATTTAAGCGGATTATTGAGACAATACGAATAGCGGTTAAAATTCTGGGTGTTTTCAGGCATCTGCACATAATTGTCCGGACTGAGAAAACGTGCCACAACAGGGTCATAAATTCTGCCGTTCATGTTTATGAGTTCAAACTCCGGCAGCATTTCATGGTCTGTATATCCGCGGATAAAGCCTATGTTGTTTCTTATGACATATTGCTTGCCCCAGGCATCATATGTCGCCTCAAAGACTTTCTTCCCGGCTTCATCCACTATACACATTATACTGCCTTGATTATCCGTCGTGGCATAGCATATCATGTCCTCCTTGCCTGTCTGTCTGACATAAACGACATTGCCGCCAAGATAATAAAACTGTCTTATGACATCATTCTCCCTGACACATTCATAATCATCGGAATATATTATCGTGCGCTTCTCCTCACCGTCTATATTTAGCACACTTTTCCAGCGTTCCATGTCAGGACCGTATATTAAGTCAAGCTCACGAAACTCATCGCCGCTCCACTCACTAAGAGTCTCAGCCTTGCCGAAGAAGTTATATACGACCTCCTGACCGCCGGGAGCATATTTGTTGTCTGCAACATCTATACCGGTCAGAGCATGAACCTTTTCATTATGGTAACTGTATGTGCCTACATTTGTCTTGGACAGAATATTGCCGTTGGCATCATATTCCATATTCTGGAATATCTTATTGTTTCTGTTTACTCGCGTAAGTCTGTCAGAACTGTCGTATGAATATGTTTCCGTCCAACCTTGAAATATCAATTCTGATTCCCAGTCGGGTCTCTGCCCGGGATACAGCAAGCTATCCCTGGTAAGACTGACAGATTTATATCCCAAACCATCTAAATCTTTTATTGGACCGACAACTATTGCCGTATCTATTTTTAATGAATCATTTGGATATGCCTGTATAAAATCAGCTTCAACTTTTTTACTGACAAGATTGCTTGTGGTATTGTCATACGAATAAGTTGTTCTAAATATATTATCATCATACTTATTATTCCTCTTCAAAGTCCGTGACAAGGTTCTCCCACTTTCATCTGATTGGATATTTTCCATGAGAGCTGTTCCCAAATTGGCTGAAAAAGACTTGCCCGTATTATTTCCGATACTCCAAACCGTCTTTCCGCCAACCGCTATAGCTGTATTGTTACCGTAGCAGTCGTAAGTATAGTCAGCCGTAACCCCACCGGGATAGACAATGCGTGTCACCTGTCCCAAACTGTTATATATATAATTGTACGTAAGGATTTCAGTGCCTACATGCCTTGTCTTCAAGGACACACGCCCGTATGCGTCGTATGAATACACGGTATACAGGTCTCCTCTCTTTTCCTTTATAAGTTTCTGTGCTTCATTTCCTGTATCCCCGTAAGTGTATTCGGCAAAAACAGCATCGTTGCCTGATATTACTGTCTGCCGTCCGAGAACGTCGAATGTGTACGAAGACTTGTTGCCGCGTGCATCTGTCTGTGTCCTCACACGTCCGAGAGCATCATGGGTATATGACGTGCGTCCGGCATCAGGATCGTTAATGGCTGTACGGTTTCCTAAATCATCATATTCCAACGTCACAATGAGATTACCTGAAAGTACATCCACCTCAACCGGTTTGAAAAACGAATTGTATATATAATACACTTCTCCCGACGGATCTGTTGCAGACCTTGTAAATCCCCAGTCACCGTACTCCTTTGTATATTCACGTCCGTTATCGTTTATGGTGACATCCCTGTCGCTGTACGTATAGGTTATAGTGCCGGCATCGCTGCGTTTCTCGCTTATGATGCGTCCGCGCCGGTCATACTGCATGGTCTTCGTGACACTTATGTCGCCTGTCTGCGAGGTAACCTTTGACACATTCCCGTATTTGTCATATTCCGTTTCGGTTCTCACGTCTATGTCTTTCATCCCGACACTCTCTTTGAGTACTTCGCGCCCCATACTGTCATACCATGTCTTTACCCAAGGCTCGCCTTCAGCCTGTCTCAATACATAATATCTCTTTGACGTATCACTGTTCCAGCCACGCATAATCCCGGCTCTTGCCCCGGTGGGAGACGTTACAAACGATTCATTGCCCCATGTGTCGTATGTATACGTGGTAACAAGCGAACTTGCAGGATTTGTCATATCCGTTTCCGTAAGAACGTTCCCCCATATATCGTGAGTATAGCCGGTTACGGATGATGCCGGAACGGTATATTCCTTTATTACAAAACGTCCGGAAATGTCATAAACTCTTCTTTTCTCTAACCTTTCGACTCCATTACCGGAGGTCGAGGATGACGTGATATTTCCAAAGATGTCGTATGAATATTCAGTTATTAAAGGAAGGCTCGATTCTGAGTTCACACATTCGGTTATTTTCTGTCCTTTCTCATTATATGTTATGTGTGTCTGTCTTTCTACCGGGTCATCATCTATATGACAGTCAGCGTATGTGACGGTCTGAGGCAACCTCATTCCTGATATATCAACAAAATTGCTGTATGCCACCTCATGATAGTCATCGGTACAGTCTCCTTCCTCCCTTTCATAAACAAGACTTCCTGTCTGTGGATCGTATTTCTTTGTGACAGTTGAATAGAACATGTCAGGATCTACTGTTTCCGTTACGGTTTCCTGTAGAGCGAATGTCTTGTTTCCGTATTTTTTATATGTGTTTGTTGTCCGTGCCGTCTCGATATAGCTTCCTGCGGTCTTTCTTATAAATGTCTTCTGCGGTACAAAACAGTCTGCATCCCATGCCTCTGTTCCGGTCTCTGTCTTGTTCCCGGTAATGTTGTCTGTCACCCTGACAGCAGACATGCCGAGCAGTCCTCTTCCGGCGACATGCAGTTTAAGTCCTGTGTAATAATATGTTGCATCCGCGTTTCCAACAGCCCCATTGTCGGTCTTTACATTTTTCACCACATGCAAGGGCAATGTGCAGTCCGCCACAGGGTAGTCACCGCCGGTGCCACGTGAATAGATACCGTCACCTGCCAATGACGCGTATGTGATGTCAACGGTATGTCCCGTCTCATCCGTTATAGACGTAACCTTACCGCTTGATGATGTATATCTGTCATTATGGTATATATGTATCTGCGGATCCGTCCCGTTGCTGCCGCCGCCATAACAGTCATACCCGTAATTCATAAGCTCCGCCCGTCCGCTACCTGTAAAGCACCCCACGGCAAACCTCGATGCAAGGGCATCATCTGCATTGAACGACAACGCCTGCTTTACAGTTATAAGAGACGAACCGGTGGATCGCATCCAATGGGTGCGTGCCGGTTGTCTTTCGTCTACATAATTTGTCATCACAACATCATCCTTGCCGTCGTTATCGAAATCGAAAACAAGGCACTGCATTTTGTCGTCGTCCTTGCCGTTGTCATGCTTATATAATTCTGAAGAACATGCAAGAATCTTGTTAAAGCTACCGTCACCACATCCAAATGCAAAATACCAGTTACGGTTATTCTTGTTGTTCATAAGGAAATCGGACAGACCGTCACCGTTGAAATCACCTTGAAACATACGTGACACGTGTCCTATGGTATTTCCTGCATTTATACTATTTTCCGAAAATATGCTTCCGCCCTCAAGCAATCCGCCGCGGTTGAAATATATTTTGTAGCCGCCACTATATAATACAATGATATCATGCAGACCGTCGTTGTTGAAATCTCCAGCATAAATATTTTCAGGAGCACCGGGAAGTCTCATCCGAAACTCATATCGGCTGATACCGTCTTCATCCTTATGTCCCAATATCTCACATACATAAGTTCCGTTGTACAGGCTCTTTTCAAGCACTATTATCTCGGAACGACCGTTCCCGTCGACATCAGCAGACACGAAAAGCGGGTTCTTGTTGCTGCCTTTCAGTTCATGATAGAAATACTTGTACATGGAACTTCCGGACGACACCTCCTTACCGCGTACAAGAGAGAACTTGATATATCTGCCGCTGTGACCGCTTATCTCCACATTTTCGGGCACACAGATATCAGCGAGACCGTCACCGTCAAAATCAAGCTGATACGAAGTAAGCTTGTTAAAGTCCATTCCAAGAATGTTGCCGGATGCCCCCAGACTATATTTTACGGCGAGGTTATAGCTCAGTACACCATTGTCCTTACTTGCTTTATACACATATAGCGGCGTGTCCAACCTTTTTGTAACCGTTCCCGGAAAAGTCTCTGTGACTGTAGACGTAGCTATTTCCACGATATCCGCAAGACCGTCACCTGTCATATCGCATGCAAGGAATATCTCATTCTCAATATCAGTCTTAATCGTACCTGCCCCATAATAGTCGGTAGAGCTTTTCTTAAGGTTTATATCAGGAGTAAGCGTCTTCTGTGAAAACAATGGCAAACCGTTCCATTCAAACTTTACCGGAGGACGATTCTCGCCCGAACCGGTCTGCTCCGTTATCGAGCGCAGACGTAAGTACGGCATTCCCGGCAGATTGTCCGATGTGTATGCAAAATCATAATGCCGGTACACATCGTTACCTGCCCCGCTCTCTATGGATTTAATGCATAGGGCTAAGGATGCCTTGACGTCCTCTATGAAAAACTCCTGTATATCAGAACGTTGTCTGTATGCAAACTTAACAAAGCTGTGCAGCCCTGTATCCCTGTTTACATTATTGCCATAAAGTATCTCATCCGGATATACCATGCCATTATCAGCCATATAGTGATATGTCATGTAGTTTCCGTTTATATCCTCTACCTTATTTATATACCAAGCATTTATCCTATTGTGTCCAAGCTTGTTCGTGTAAGTCTGTCTTGAATCCGCCGTATTGCCGTATGTATATGTCTGTCCGTTACCTGTTTTTACGTCTATCCATACAGAACCACCTGTGCCATGAAACGTAACCTTGACAGCCGGTGAGTGCTCCGGACTATACACAGCACCGGAACATCCTGCTGCTCCGGATATAAGAACAAGCCTCGTCCCGTCAAGATAATAGGCATCGTTATCTGTATGAGTTATTCCGCCGACCGCACCGTCATGGAACACGGTCTTCACACCACGCGTAATGACAGACAAGCCGCTAATGTTACATCCCCAGCCTATAAGACCGTTACCGCCCTGACTGTTATACCCAACAGACAATGCCGGTTGCAACCCGTTTATTCCCTGTGGCACGGCTATGGGATATGAATATGTTGCCGCACCGGTCTGTGATACATTAAACGTACCGTTTGAACCAATGACAGGATTTGTTTCTGATGTTGATTTGTCGGGCTGTCTGGTGTATCCGAAATCATAGTCGATACTCTCCGATATCAGCCTTTCACTGTCATCATCCGATTGTATGCGCTGCTTGTTGGCAGCAACTGCTGTTGTACAAAGAAATAGAGATATTATCAGTATGTGTAATAATTGCAGGTATTTGTTTTTCATGGCATGCTGTTTTTATTTTATAATCTTAAAGGAACAAGTTGCACTGCCTACTGCAATTTTTACTATATAGCATCCGGAACGAAGTTCGGAGATGTCAACCTCAGTACTGTTCGTTATAAAACTCTTGCTGCCGAGGAACTGCCCCGACAGATCATATATACTTACAGTACAGTCTGCCGGCTTTATGGTCGGGTTAAGTCCAATGATATAACGGGCATCAGTCCCATCTTTTTGCATGATTTCCGCTATATCCTCCCCATCACCTGTAATCCGGCTTCTTTGCTTTGCATTATTAATTTCACCTCCACGTGATATTCTGTTACCTGCAGCATCATAGTCGTATATTATAGTTTTTGTGTTATCATCATCACATAAGACAATTGCATTAGCATTTGTCATAACAACAAGCAAAAGCATGGTGCAAACTATAAATGCCATATTCTTTGTATTTCTCATAGTCATTGTGTTTTTGAGTATCAAAGATAATGCAAGCCGAACGCAATCAAACTTGTTTTAAATTGCTGAGGCGCAGTTTATCTTATGCAAATATAGAACTCATTTAAACTTTTGTGATTTGTGAATTTTATTAAGAAAAACCACAGCAAATGCGAGATAATTCCATCCTTTCCAACTGGATACGGTTGTATCAAATCTCGTGAGTATGGATCTAAAACTGTC
>Ga0209064_1000514_pt1 | contig 85678 bp, 88 predicted proteins | sample Inofromicrocosms_FD_187498 | JGI IMG/M metagenome (GOLD analysis project Ga0209064, IMG submission 187498) | Mouse cecum microbial communities from Vienna, Austria - Inoculum for glucosamine and mucus D2O microcosms (SPAdes) (version 2) | ecosystem: Host-associated > Mammals > Digestive system >...
TTGGCCTTTGGTTGGCAAGTTCAGATTGAGTTAAGCCCTTTTCTTTTCTTAACTCTTTAACTCGCAAACCAAAGGCCAATAAATCTTTTTTACCCATTTGAAAATTATGATTGCATTTTGTAACAATTGAAACAAACTGAGCGTGTTATTTTTTCTGTTTTACGTTATAGTTAAAGGAGTTGAGGTAGAAAAACAATGCAAAATTCAACAACATCAAATTTATTAGAATTTTATATCATCTCGTATGATGAATTAATAAAGATAATTCGGGATGAATATAAAATTGACGGCAAACTAAACAGATATGGAATAAGCTTAAATAATGGCTTTCGCATTCCTACAGTTAGATATATAAGAGAACTGCATAAATTAATATATTATGATTCAAATCTGACAAAGCTCTTTAAAGGGCATTATTTTATAAGACCGGATTTGATAAAGGTTGCCATTAAAGATGAGTTTTGGAATTTGAAAAATGTGCAGGCTTGGAAAGTTAAAATTGAATTAAGGTTTATTAAACATAAAGCACAAGAATTGAGTGCAAAAAATACAACCACACATTTTCAACAGTTTTATGATGAATTGTTGCCTGATGTAGAAATTACTGATATACATTCAGGAAAAATCATATTTAAGTATTATGCAAATAAAGAAGGGGCAAAATATTGTTAGGAATTATAATTTTAATTTTTTTTATCGTAATTATTGCAATAATTACGGGTGGAAACAAAACCAAAGCTCCATTTAATAGTTGCAATGATGTAGACATAATGTATAAACGGTTTTGCGAACAAGAATCAGTTCATGCCGCCATGTGTTCGCAAACCATAGAATTGTTAAGGTGCTATACTACACCGGAAGATTTGGCCATTATCCTTGTTGAAATGCAAAAAATAAGGATGAAATATAGACCTGCATACAACATTGATAATTTATTATTTTCCAAAGTTGTTAATTGCACTGATGCAATAAAGCTTTTCTATGACTTTCAAAATGATGTTGAGAACTGTACTGCAACCGGTAACCCATTGACGGGATATTCATATGTAGCATGGTCAATAACACTTATGGCGCATATAAACAGAAATTTGGAAATATATGGTACAACATTATGGGAAGAATTGAGACGCGGTTTTTCAATATATGAAAAAAATACATTAGAAATATGGAAAGATATTCCTGAATTTTAATAATAAAGAAAGGTAAATATGTTGGGATTAATTTTTGGAAGCTTAAACCTTATGCTAAATAAAAAAGGTTCTTATGCAACATTTGCAGACCAATATTTAAAATATTCTCCATTAACAAGAAAAATTTTAAAGCCACATCTATCTGATTTGATTAATAGGGTTTTAGAATATTCGTCTGAGCAAAGAAGCAGGGGAATGGAATTTACATTTTCAGATGAAATGGACTTAATACGATGCATCATAAAAGATTGTGTTGCGCATTACATAATATCAGATTTGGCTAATTTTCCAAGGGGTGAATATATGCGCACTTTTCCTAAAAGTATAATCATTGCCACAGATTTTATGAGTAATAACAATATATATTGGTTGAAAGATGAATAATCACAATTCAATATAGCGGGCATTTTCCAGTGTTTTTTCAATAAAATTTAACAAACCAAACTTTTTCTGATAAAAATATAGAACAGGCCACAATAAGCGGTTATTACGGTTATTCAAACTATAATAAAGTTTTATTTTTTTAAAAAAAGGAGAAAATCTATGCATCAGAAAAAGCAAATTAAGTTTCCACAAGCAAAACATTATTATGCCAAATGCAACCACCCAGAAGATAGAGGAGAAGTAGGCAAACAGCTTTTTGATTATGTTGACTATATGTTAAATCCACAGGATTATCATGCCGTCTATGTTACAAAAAATGATAATGGTGATGATATCTTATATATCCATTCAAAAGAAATTAAGTTAGAAAAAGCTGAAATGTGGGATTTTATACAAATTGCAGAAAACACTGTTAAAAATAGAGGTACATACACAATAGACCTACAGAAACAAAGAAGAACCTTAAGAAATAATGACAGCAAACGCACAGCTGATGCTGTAACCCAGAGTATTTACGGGATAAATAAAAAAATTAAGGCAGAATTAAACAGTAATTTAAGAATAATAACAAACAACAGAAGAACCGGCTATTGGTTGAATATTGATAAAAACAAACTACACACAATTTGTTTACCGGATTAGTAACAAAAATTTATAGCCCTGTAATCCTTAATATATAAGGATTTAGGGCTATTTAAGTAATATTTAACTAATTTTTAGGTAATGTAAAATCAGCTTAAATGCGTGCGCAGATTGGCTTTTCAGGTTATTAGTAAGAGTGATTATTAATAAAACGAAAGGTGGCGTTACATGATAAATTTATTAAAAACTTTTAATGACAGTTTTAAAACATCATCTAAAAAAATCACATCAAATAAAGAAGGTAAGTACATTACAACTTCGGAAAATCAGTCTGCAAGCTTTAAAGAACAATTAAAGAAACACTTCTTAGGAATTACCCGTCTTGGTGTTTCACCCGAAATTCAAGGACAAGAAGATAAAGTTTTGTTTGGCGCGATTGACATTGACTGCAAAGACACAAGCATTGAAGAAAAATATCAAATGGCTCAAAATCTTCAAAGATATGCTTTTGATGAATACCGGCTTAATTTGTTAATTGAAAAATCAAAATCAAAAGGCTTTCATCTGTTTTTATTTTTTGCAACACCGAAAAAACGGGATTTTATTCAAAAATTATTAGAAAACATCGTAACCGAAGTAACCGCAAAAAAGATAACAAACGGGGTTATAGAGGTATTCCCGAAGGGTAAAAAGGGTACAGCCATTAATCTGCCTTTGTTTGGGATGTATGAAAATAATGACATAATTAATGCAGACTTTTTTGAAGATAAAAATACCTGCTTTGTGGAAGATGAAGGAATGAAAGCAATCACAAATCCTTTGCAAAGAATTAAAAACGCAATGGCGGTTAATGGTTCCATACTTTTGCTTCTTGAATCTTTGTCAGCATACCCAGCCTGTATCACAAAAGCCGCCCTAAATTGGAAGGACGGAGATAGAAACAGCCTTACGCTTGGAATTTCAGGAGTTTTAAAGAAAATAGCAAAAATTACCCTTGAAGAAGCGCTTGAAGTTGTAAAAGATATTGCGGAATTTAATAGAGATGAAGAAATTTCAAACAGGCTTGCAGCGGTTGAAGCTACGTATAAAAATGACAATGTTGCAGGATGCTCAATTTTAAAAGGCGAAAGCAATTTAAGCCCAAGTGTTGCAATATGCACAAAAGATTGCAAACAAAAAAGCGAGGTCATCCCCATAAAAGCCCTTGTTAGAAGAATTCAAGCTTCAAAAGAATATGGAGGTGTTTATAAAAAGGATAAGATAGCTCAGCTTATTATCTCAAAAATTTCCGAACTTGGTAGAATCTACAAGGCTGAAAATCAATATTATCTATTCCTTAACGAAGAAAAACGTTTGATTTGCTTATCGAATGAGCCGCCTGAACTTAAAACACTATTCACAAAATGGGGCTTAAATGCTTCTGAAACACTTTATAAATTTGTCTTAAACGAGCTGCATGTTTACTGTTCAGAAAATGCAAAACCGGTTGAAATTAACAAATACGCCTATTATGATAATAAAAATTTTGTACTTTATCTTTATAACGGACCAAGAGAGATACTCAAAATAACGGCGGATACTGTTTTAAGCATTGAAAACGGTGATGATGGCATATTATTTATGGAACTCAAAAACTTTGAGCCGTTTGAACTTGTGGATTTCGAGCACACAAAAGACTATATCTTGGCCTACCTGACCGGAAATCTGAACATAGACAAAGATGCAACCATTTTGGGAACAGACGAACAAAAGAAAATTGCAAGATTGTGGATTTTCAGCCTGTTTTTTGAATCGATAATGAAAACAAAGCCGATTTTTACAGTTGTAGGCGTCAAAGGAAGTGGCAAAACAACATTTATAAGACGGGTAGGACAAATTTTATTTGGCAGTAAATTTGATGTAACAGCCGTTTCAAATGATTGTAAAGACCTTGATACAATAATAACCAATAACTATTACGTTGCAATTGATAATCTGGACAACCCGCCAAAAAGTTTGAATGATGCCCTTGCAAGAATTGCAACCGGTCAGATAATTAAAAAACGTAAGCTGTTCACAACAAATGAAGAGCTTGAATTTACGGTTAAATGCTTTGTATCACTCACTTCAAGAACCCCGCAATTTACAAGGGACGATGTGGCAGACAGATTAATTTGCATATACCTTGAAAGATATGAGACATTTCAAGGCGAAAATAATCTACGCAGGGAAGCTATATCGAAACGCAACGAAATAATGTGTTACATCATCTCGGAAATTCAACAAATGCTAAAGATGCTGCAAACAAACAACAATGAAAAATATTCTATCGACTTTAGGATGGCCGATTTTGCGATATTCGGGCTTAAGACCGCCAAAAACAAGGAAGAAGCCGAAGAATTAAAAAGAATCTTCTCCTCGATGGTTAAAGTCCAAAACGAATTTACCTTACGGGATGATACTTTATACATTTTATTAAAAGAATGTTTAAAAGAACAAGGGTTTAGCAACAAAAGATATTCATCCGCCGAACTATACAACCTATTCCGCTTAAAGGCAGACGAAAAAGGTATCTTGAGAGCATTTGAAGCAGTTTATAAAAACCCAAAATCAATAAGTAAAAGGCTTAGAAACATAAAAGACAATATTTCGGATGAAGTTTTAATAAATTTTCAAAAAGGGCATGGCAATGTTATCTTTTGCACATTTACCCCTATAGATGTCATTGAAGAAGACGATTCTTTAATTTAAGGAGTTAGCATTATGAGATTATTGACAATTGACGATGTAGCGGGGCTTCTTAAAATCTCAAAATCAACACTTTATCGCTGGGTGAACAAACGGGAAATCCCGTTTGTGAAGCTCGGCGGGAAGCTAAGATTTAATGAAGATGAAATTAAAACCTTCATTTTGCAAAATTCCTTCAATGTATCCGATTGAAACAGGCTTACAAACGGCATCAAACACGATAAATTAAAAAATATGAAAGGATACAAAAATGGCAAAAGCATTTAAAAGAAAATGGAAGAATTCCAAAGGCGAAGGTTGCAACTGGGCTTATAGTTATAAAGATACATTTAGCAAAAGAAGGACTGTAAGCGGGTTTAAAACCAAAGTTGCAGCAGAAAAAGCACTGGCTGAAAAGCTTCAGGAAGTCGAAAACGGCGCAAATCCTGAAGCAAATAAGACTTTGACATTCAGACAGCTTACGGATAAATATTTAAAATACCATGCTGAAATTTATCTTAGAGAATCAACCTATGACACATATACAGGGTTTTTAAACCTTCATATTTTACCCGTAATCGGTGATATGAAAGTTATTGAAATCACCTTAAATACAATTAATGAATATATCAGGATAAAACAAAAAGAAGGCAAACTTACAAATTGCACAATAAACAAGCACCTTGTTTTAATGAAAAGCATTTTAAACCATGCGGTTGATAACGGGCTTATTATAAGAAACCCTGCCGACAGGCTTAAAAAATTAAAAGAAGAAAAGATTGAACAGCAATGTTTAACGATGGATGAAGTTTTTGCGGTGCTTGATACGGCAAAGAAGCATTATCCCGATTTTTATCCTTTATTATTCACGGCTATTTTTACCGGCATGAGATTAGGTGAAATTCGTGCCTTGACTTGGGATAGAGTTAATTTCGTGAAGGGCTGTATCAAGGTTGACAGGAATGTTTATAAAAATAAATTTACAGAACCAAAAACAAGAACCTCTAAAAGAGAAATAAACATACCTAATGACCTTATCAAAGTTTTAAAAGAATGGCGGTTAAGATGCCCGAATGGTGAATTAAATCTTGTTTTTCCAAATGAAAACGGTAATTTTATGGACAATCACAATCTTAAAAAGAGAAAATTTAAAGCCATTTTAAGACGCGCAGGAGTGAGTATAATTCGTTTTCATGACCTCAGACATACGTTTGCAAGTATGTTACTAGCCAATGACGCACAGCCAAAGTATGTGCAGCACCAGATGGGGCATTCTTCAATCAAAACCACAATGGATATTTATTCGCATTTAATGCAGGAAAGCCACCAAAACGGGGTTGATACACTTAATAGAATCCTTGCAACAAGACAAGGCAAAAACAATCAAAAAACACGAAATGCGGTTTAATTGCTAAATTTAAATAGTTTACCCAAAACTTATTATAAAAACCATCTAAATATTAAAATTGTTTATGAATTCAATATTACTTGGATATTGATTTAAATATTTTGTAGCTTCTGCTTCGCCGCCTGTGCTAAAAAAATTGTAAAATATTTCATATGCATTATCTTCTTTTGTATATTGAGAATAACTATCCATTTGGCGTGCTCTTCGTACAGTTTTTACAAATTCATCATTGTTAAAGAAATTTTCCCAGTGTTTTAATATTTTAGTATTGATATATTTTGTTATTCCAGTTTCCTCTCCACCGCAATAATTTCTAAATTCACTTCCGCCTTTGAACAAGCAAAGAGCGTTTAAAACAACGAAAGGTTCTATAAACAAAATGTCATTTTTTGACAATATATCAAGAGTTAAGCTCAATCGAATAAAATATTTCTCCACATCTCTTGGCTTAAACATTAAAAAACACAATGTTTTTTCTATTAAATTTGAAATCTTCTCTTTTTCCGTAGGGATACTACTTGTAGAGCGATACATATAGTATTTTTTATCTTTTATAAATTTCTCTATCTTGCCCATTGTATTATCCATATGAAAATCTATAAGTTTTTTAAGATTCGGAACAGGTAAAACAAATTCAACATCAATAAATTTTCTTAAATATCCATCTGTTTCATCAATATTTATTCCAAACACGGTTCTTACCGAATTTTCAATTTGTTTTTTATCAATTGCCAAAACAAAAATTACATTTGGTATTCCAAAAAAATGCTTTATTATTTCAAGAGTTTTGATTGCATATATTGGATGACATCTATCAAGTTCATCAACGAATATTATTACCTTTTTTCCAAGTTTATGTTGAATGTTACTTAATTCTTTTTTAAATTCCAGTATTTTGTTTTTTAGTTCAATGTATTTTGAATCTATAAGTTTTTTGCTTGGGTCAAATATTGCAGAAAAATTAACAAACTCGGTACCAACTCCAAATTGAAAGCTTGTTTTTCCTACTATATTGCTTGCAATTGTTTTGCACTTTGATATTTCTTGTTCCAATTCGTCTTTGTTTTGTTCGATTTTTGACAACATTTCCACTAGTAAAGGAATAAGTGGGGAATCATAAAAGTCCGTCTCCCAAGCATTATATAAGATATTAATAGAATCTTCGCCAAGTAATTTTATTAAATTCTCTACAAAATATGTCTTACCACCACCCCAAGAAGCACTAATGCTAAAAACATTAGCATCTGTATTAAGCAATATGGTTTTAAAATTTTGTGCTAGAGATAGCCTATCCAATTTATCATCAATAAAAGCTTCCGTTGTTACAATGTTTTGCATATATTCCATCACTCCTTATTGAAAACTTTGAATAGATGCTATTCATTTGCTATGACTTTAGTTGTTTTCTTCTTTAAAATACCACCAAATAATAAACAGCACAAATTGAAACTTGAAATTCTTGCAACAAATTTGCAACAAGGCGGGGGAATTGGTGCAAAAATGGTGAATTTTAAAAATGGCGGGCAAATTTAAATATGGCGGAAAGGTACTAAAAAAGAGCCTTGTCGGCTCTTTAAATAATTTTGGAGGATAGGAGGCTCGAACTCCTGACCCCCTGCGTGCAAAGCAGGTGCTCTACCAACTGAGCTAATCCCCCATATGGGATGGTCTACATTTAATAATAAAGTAAACCTTTTATTCATTTGTCAACCACCTAAAAATTAAGGTGTTCACAGTAAATAATACTACCAAACACAAAAAAAAATATCAAGCCCCTTTTTAATTCTTTTTAATTTTCTTTAAATAAAGTAATATTAAAAATTTGTCAAAACTTTTTCTGCAAAATAGAATAATGGTATTGGAGTTAAAATATATGAAAAAGTTCAAACATATAATGATATTAAGTTTAATCTTGCTTTCTATACCGCAAACAGCCCATGCATATATAGACCCCAGTACAGGAAGTATGGTGATACAAATATTAGTGGCTGCATTTGCTGCAGTTGGCTATACTGTTAAAGTTTACTGGGGGAAAATAAAAACTTTTGCAGGCAAAGTTTTCAAGAGGAATAAATGAGTATAAATCCTGAAAACTCCTCATTTAGAGATAGAGATGCCGTTATATATAACGATAATGGTAAAATTTTACGCAAAATTTTTAATTCATACAAAGAAAATTATGATAAATTAATGACTTCCGGTTTATATGAAAAACTAATTTCACAAAATCTTTTAATTAATCATACAGAATATGATAAACCTGAAGAAACAAACGTTTATAAGATAATTGAGCCCAAAAAAGTTTTTATAACCTATCCTTATGAGTGGTCTTTTAATCAATATAAAGATGCTACCCTTGCAACGCTTAAAATTCAGCAAATTGCTCTTGAATTTGATATGAGTTTGAAAGATGCCTCCGCTTTTAATATCCAGTTTTTTGAAGGAAAACCTCTTTTAATTGATACAACTTCATTTGAAAAATTTGAAGAAAAACCTTGGGTTGCATATAAACAATTTTGCAAACATTTTCTTGCCCCGCTTTTAATTATGAAATATATTGACCCAAGATGTGCAAAATTTTTCCTTGCAGATATTGATGGACTTGATTTAGAAATAGTATCTAAAATACTTCCAAAACACACTAAATTTAACCCCGGAATTTTAACCCACATCCACCTTCATTCAAAGTTTTTAAAACAATATTCTTCAACAAAGAAAAAATCCATAAATCAAAAAATGACAAAATTCCAGCATTTGGCTATCCTTGACGGTCTTATGGGGCTTATTAAAGGTCTTGAAGTCAAAACAAATGAAAGCGAGTGGAAAAATTATTACAACAATACAAACTATACAGAAAGCTCGTTTGAAGAAAAGAAAAAATTAATTGAACAATACAAAAAACTTATAGATTCTAAAATTATTTGGGACTTTGGAGCAAACACAGGACATTTTTCAAGAATATTTAAAGATACTGCAAAAAAAATAATCTGCTTTGATATTGATTATAATGCAGTTGATGAAAACTATAAAACAGTTAAAACACAAAATGAGACCAATATTTTACCTTTGGTTTTTGACCTTGTAAATCCATCTCCCAATATCGGCTGGGCAAATGAAGAAAGAAAAACAATACTTGAGCGGGCAAATAATGTTGATATCGCTTTAGCACTTGCTCTAATTCACCATCTTGCAATCTCAAATAATCTTCCTTTTAATAAAATTGCCCAATATTTCAGCCAAATATCAAGATATCTAATTATTGAATTTGTTAAAAAAGAAGATTCAAAGGTGCAAGAACTTTTAAACAGCAGAAAAGATATTTTTAATGATTATGATATTGAACATTTTGAAAATTCATTTTCAAAATATTATACTCTTGTTAGAAAAGATGAAATCAAAGACACGCAAAGGATTTTATATCTTTTTAAGGTAAAAGAATAATGAAAACTTTAACTAAACAAGATAAAGATTATTTAATACTCGGAGCTTGTTTTGCGTTTTTAAGTTTGTATCCTGTTTTTCATTTTTATACGCAAAACTACTATTCTCTTGAGATACATTATCTCTTTGCAGGCATTATTACAGTTCTTATTCCAATTTTTGCTTTTACATTTTTACTTTTCCTTATCTCAAGAAAATTATGCTTCTCTTTTTATCTATCGTCTGCTTTAGGAATTATGTTTTATTTTATAAATCCAAAAACTGCTAGTAATTTTGGTATTTTACTTATAATTCCTTTGATTTTATGTATTTTATACCTGCTGTACAAAGCAGGAACCAAAAAGCCTTTTAAAGATATTATTACGGTTATATCAATTATTTTAGCTGTTTTTATATGTTTTGATTTTATTTCAGTCCTTCTAAAAACAAAGGGGGGGGGTGCGGAATAATTTTAAAAATTCAGTTTCTTCTATATCTGAAGATAAATTTCAAAATAATAAAGAAATAAATAGTGAAATAAAACGGGATATTTATATCATTATGCTTGATATGTACCCCGGTGAAACATCTTTAAAAGAACTTTTCAATTATGATAATTCAAACTTTGCATACGAACTTCAAAAGCGCGGCTTTTATGTATTTAATAATATTTATGCAAACTATAGCCTGACATCTATGGCACTTCCAACAATGCTTAATATGAATTATGTTGAAGATTTAAATTTTAAAAACAGATTTGATGCTATAAATAATGCTGAAATTTTTAAACTCGCGCAACAAAGCGGAAGAAAAACTGTTTATTTTAATCATTCTTCATTTTTTAGACCCGTAAAACCAAAAAATACAACCATGATTAACGGAATAATGAGCAGAAAAATCTATAAGTACGGATTGGATGAAGTATACAATTATTCTTATATTTATTTAAAATGCAATTATTCCGTTTGGAAAAGACTCATAAAGGAAAATAAAGAATTAAACCCGTTTGTGAAATTTAAAGATGAAATTGTAAAGTATAAGGAACCAAAGCTTGTTTTCGCTCATATTGAAATGCCGCATTATCCATACTTCTTTGATGAAAACGGCAACAAACAAACGGATACTTCTATTACAAGTGATAAAGTAATAAATTCTCAATGGCTTATAAACAAAGATGGATTTTTGCCGCATCTTAAATTTACAAATAAAGAGGTTCTAAATTTTATTGATTTTGTTTTTGAAAACTCTGATACAAAGCCGATTATTTTAATCTCGGGAGACCATGGAATAAGGACTAATCATTATATAAAAGACTGGGACAAACATATTAGTGATATCTTGGATGATAAACTTTCAATTCGCACAAGATTTACAACATTTGGTGCATATTATAATCCTGACAATAAAACCAATAAAATAAAAGAGGCAAAATCCCTTGTAAATTTATACAGACTATTTTCAAATGATGTATTTAATACAAACTATAGTACGATTCCCGACAGACATACAATGATTTTTTGCGGTATAGGATGCGAGAATTATAAATATTTTAAAAATTCAAAAACTTTAAGCAGCAAAGAATTTAAAAAACTTTATGAACCAAAAAACAATTTAGAATAATAAACATTATTCTAATTATCATTAGATTACAAAAATATTACCCTAAACGGCAATGAAAGGCTTAGCCCAATTGTTTATTATAGTATTGTCAAGATTTGGAATAAAAAAGGAAAGATATCTTACCTTACTGTTTAATGTTTGACTAAGTATATACAAAGAAAGGGAATGAAAGATGCATGAAGATAAGCTTATGGATAAAGTAAAAGACGGTTTTGAAAAAACCGGAGAAAAAATGAAAGAAGGCTTTGAAAAAGCTAAAGATTTTGCAGGAGATGCAATGGAAAACGTCAAAGATAAATTTAAAGAAGGCGGAGAAAAACTTAATGATATGAAGGATAACATTGTAGATGCTGCTCAAACTCCAGGTGAACAACTTAATGAACAGCTTTGCGATAGTTTAGATGGTACTGACGATGAAAATAAAATGAAAATACAGGAAGAGTTTTGCAAAATGGACAATATGGATGAACATGATGTAATTGTCAAAGAAGAATATGAAGAATATACAGAAATCCTTCCTGACAAAAAAGAAGATGCTGCATAAAATTTAAAGCAGCTTTAACTTTCCTCCTTTAATATTATATAAAGCTTGAGATTTTACATAATCTCAAGCTTTATTGCATTTTTTGCAAAATTATATAAATTGTGATACGCTTGCTTGTAATAGAATATGCTGAAATATTAAATTAATTGCTTGGATTAAACTATGGAAAAAATTTTAAACAGGGAAAGATTATACCCTATAAAAAAGCTTGCTATGCTTTGGTTGAATGATTTTGTTCAAAATGAAAAAACATACATAAATACATTAATCCCAATGATTATTGCTGGAGATTTTTCAAAGATAACATCAAAAGAACGTGAAATTATTTTTGAAATTAAAGAAAATCTAAGTAAAAACGAATGGAAAAATTTTAAAATCTTATTCCTTAGCATTATTAACGCACTAAAAACAGAGGTTTATAATAAAGAAATATTAAAGAAAGCTGAAAATTATCTTTCAAATGATAATTTTATAGAATTTGAAAATTTATACAAAGAAAACAAAAATCTTCTAAAAAATCTGGAAGATACTTATATCTCTAATTTAAAAACCTGCACACATAAAATTAAAACAAATATTATAAAATTAAGCTCTAAGAATTTCAAAGAAGCACTTTCTTATTTTTACAAAACCGCAAATACCTTACCTGAGAATGAAAAAGAAGCTATGGGGCTTTTTTTGGAAGATGTTGAGGATTTAATTAATATACTCTCTCAGCATAAATTCATTGAAGCCGACACACTTTTTTTCAAAAAGAAAATAATTACAAAAGAACATTATGAAAATTTAAAAAAAGATTATGTACTTCAATACTTTAATTACGAAAATATTGATGAACAAAAAGCTTTAGCGATTTCCTCAATCCACCCGAATGTTTTATTAAAAGCACGCGCAGGAAGCGGAAAAACAAGCACCATTTGCCTTAAAACCTTGTTTTTAATTGAAAAATATAATATAAACCCTGATGAAATCTTAATTTTAGCTTTTAATAAAGAAGCTAAGGTAAAAATCAGAAAAGATTTATTTGAAAAATACGGTTTAAAAAATTATATTAACAATAAAAATTCTACAGGTTTTGAAAACGCTAAAACCTTCCACAGCTTTGCAAAAAGTATATGCCTGGATAACAAAATAATTGAAGACAAAAAACGAAAAGAATTTATAATAAGAGCAATTAATAATGTCTTGGAAAAAAAGAATTTTAAAAAAGAATTTTATAAATTTTATAAAACTTCCCTTGAAATCCCTATAAAAAAGGAAATCAACATAAACGATGCTTCAAAGATAAAATTTATAAAAGATTTGTCACAAATTACACTTCAGGGTGAAATTGTAAAGTCTCACGGTGAAAAATATATTGCAGATTTTCTTTTTGAACATGGAATAGATTATCAATATGAAAAAAGCATAATTTTTTCAAAAAACGAAAAAGAAACCTTAAATATAGATGATGACTGGAATATCTACCGTCCTGATTTTTATATTAAACAAGATGAAAAAGAATTTTATCTTGAACACTGGGGAGTAGATGAAAAAGCGCTTGAACCCGATTATTTCAATAAAAAAGGCGTAATATCTGATATTTCAAAATATATTAAAAATATGCATATAAAAAGAAGATATTTTAGAAAAAAAGATATTCCTCTAATTGAAACCTGGGCAAAGGATTCTCAAATAAGAAAAAATTTCGAGCAAACACTTTATGAAACATTTAAAAAATTCAATATTAACCTTGTAAAACAGGATGAAGAAACTCTCTTTAATAAAGTAAAAGAATTGAACATAAAAAGTTTTTATAAAACAATTGAAAATTTTATTTCTACAATAAAGAAATCAAAATTTGATAATTTTTATATTGAAAGAAAGCTGGAAGATAAAAATCTTTCAGAGAGAACGAAAATATTTTTAAAACTTGGATATAATGCATTTTTAGAATATCAAAAACTCTTAAAAGAAGAAGGATTATCTGATTTTGATGATTTAATAATATGCGCTTCTAAAAAAATCCTAACCTCCAAAGGAGAGTGCGAATTTAAAATATCAGGAAATGATAAACTGCAAATCAAAAAACTAAAATACATATTAATTGATGAATACCAAGATTTTTCAAAACTTTTCTTTGATTTAATTTTAGCCATAAAATGTTTCAACCCGAAAGTTCAAATTTTTGCAACAGGAGATGATTTTCAAGCTATAAACGGTTTTGCAGGTTCAGATTTAAATTATTTTACAAATTTTAAAAAGCTTTTTAATAATTCTGAAATTTACAACCTTACAAATAACTACCGCTCTTACAAAAATATAATAAATACATCAAACACTCTTATGACAGCAGGCGGTTTTGGAGGAGCATTATCAAACCCGACTAAAAATGAAGACGGGGAAATATTAAAAATAAATGTTGATAAAACATTTATAAACAAAGAAAATCAATCGGATTTAATTTATTCATTTAAAAACGATTCAGGAAAAATTAAATCAAAATATTTAAAAACTATTCACAGGCTTATAAGGCTCAATCCTGATAAAAATTTTCTTATTTTATCAAGACTTAATAAAATCTCCGGCTCAAATTTAGAATTTGAATTTTCAAAAAAACTTTCAAAAATGAAAACTATTGATAAAAATAAAGTTAAAATTATGACCATACATAAATCAAAAGGGCTTGAAGCAGATATTGTAATAGTTTTAAGAACAATAAACGGAATTATCCCTTTCATTCATCCTGATTTTGAAATTATGACAGCATTAAATAAAAACTACGCTGAAATTTTGGATGAAGAAAAAAGATTGTTCTATGTAGCACTTACCCGCGCTAAAGAAAGGGTTTATATACTAACGGAGAGCAAACTAGAAAGTGTTTATTTAAAAGATTTAAATTTAAAGGAGATAACTTTTAGAGATTTAAATTTTTAGATTCTCAATCTTTTAAAAGATGTTCTTTTGTGATATTCTTGCAAAAGGACAAATGGAATGACATTCAAAGATTTAATAAAAAATATTATCTGCATAAAAAAAGAAGATGGTCATATTGTTATAAAAATTATTGGGATAAAAATTGCCTTTTGCAACCCTTTAATTAATCGGCTGGAAGATGTATGCTGCATACCTGATTTAGAAAGATTAAGAAAAAACAAAACGCGTTTTCCTCACCCGATTGGAATTACAATCAACAAGGGTGCTGTCATAGGTAAAAATTGCACAATATATCAAAATGTTACCATAGGCGCCGGAAAAAACCATAAAGAAACACCAATTATAGGGGATAATGTTATTATTTTTGCAAATGCCGTAATAATAGGCAAAATTACAATCGGGGATAATGCAATAATAGGCGCAGGTTCAGTTGTCTTAAATAATGTAGAGGCAAATACAGTTGTAGCAGGCAATCCTGCAAAACTAATTAAATAAACTAAAATGCTTAAGCAACCTGAATAGAAACTTCTGAAAATGCCTTTGGCATTTTAAAACCTATCTTATTTTTATTTTCCATACTGCTTTCAGCTATAATCTTGCCCTTATGTGCGGTAATTATCTGCTCTGAAAGGTATAGCCCAAGCCCCGTTCCTGTTTTTGAGAATTTTGTATGGGACGGGTCCGATACATATTTTTCAAAAATACGGTTTAGCACATCTGATGGTATGTACGGACTTTGATTTATTGTATAAAAAATAATTTCTTTACTGTTTCCTTCAAGCATAATTTCAATAACCGTATCTTTAAATGCATAAGATATGGCATTTGAAATCATATTTACAAGCACTCTTTTTAATTGGTTTTTATCCCCTTCCACAACAGAATCTTCTATATTAAATTTGGTTACAAACCTTAAATTTTTCTCAATATTTAAAGATTCAAGTTCAAAGCAGCACTCTTTTATTAATTCTTTAAAATCAAAACTTTGTGTTTTTAATTTTGCTTTACCGTTTTCAAATTTATAAGTGCTTAAAATATAAGATATCATTCCATACATATATTTACAGGAGTTTAATACTTGTCCAAGCATTTCCTTTTGAACTTCACCCAATGGACCAAATGCTCCTGCAAACAGCAATTCAATCGTTCTTATTTGGGCAAGTGTCGGGGTTTTAAGGTCATGAGTTAAAGTTGCAACAAAAACATCTTTTTGAGTTTCAAGCTTAACTTTTTCTGTAATATCTCTTCCTATTGTAATAAGTCCTACAAATGAATTATCCAAAACAACAGGATTTGTGACCATTTCAAAAACATTATTTTTATCAAATTCAAGTTCATATACAACAGGCTGCAGGGTTTTTAGAGCCTCTAAATCATTTTTACTTACAATTTCTGCAATGTTTTGCGGCATAATATCAAATACGGTTTTATTTAAAACATTATCAGTTTTTAAAAAATTTGAAAATTTCATAGATTGAATATTAGAAAAGACATATTCAAAATCCGAATTTTTATAAATCACAGCATCATAACTGTGCCCAAATAGCACATCTAGCATTTCCTTAGACATATTTTTCACCCTTTAATTAATATTATTATTTAATTTTTACTTAAATAAATTTGCCTTTACTGCCATAACAGCAGCTTGGACTCTATCTGTAACGGACAGTTTGTTTAAAATATTTCCAACATGAGCTTTTGCGGTATTTGTACTTACCATCATTATCTCACCAATTTCAACATTTGATTTACCCTCTGAAATTAACCTTAAAACTTCAAATTCTCTTTCGGTTAATACAGATTTAATATCGGTTTTATCGTAAAGATTATTGAAATCAGTTGATTTTGGCTTTGGAATAGCAGCTTTTGTAACATCCGCTATTTGAGGGTCAAACCAAAGTGCTCCAAAATTCACAACTCTTATTACTTTCTTAAGCATTTCAAAATCTAAATCCTTGAGGGCATATCCTGAAGCACCGGATGCTACGCAAGCCAAAACTTCTTCTTCATTTTCATGTGAAGTTAAAACAACTACTTTTGAAAGCGGATATTTTTCACTTATTATTTTGGTTGCCTCAATACCATTCATAAAAGGAAGCCCTAAATCCATTAACACAATGTCTGCAGGCTTTTTCGCCATAGCTTCCAAGCATTCTTCTGCCGTTTCAAAGTCCCCCAAGAGGTCAAAATCTTCGGTACTTCCAAGAATGTGCCTGTATGAGGCTCTCGTTAAAAAATAGTCTTCTACAACATAAATCGAGATTTTGTTCATAGTTTAATCTTCTCCCAAACCTTTTTCATATTTTTCATATTCAAATACTGTATATTTAAATATTTCATATTTAAATATAAATCTTAACTTACATATGAAGATATAGCAAGCGCAAATAATTTTATACTACCTGAACGGGTAATTTGTTTTCTTTACATAAAAAATCAATATGATAAAATATTTGCTATGAAATTTACATTTTTACAAAAATTTTGTGATATTTTGCGCAAGAAAGCAGTTTTAGCACATTATTTTAAAGGAAAATATGATACGGTTTTTTCTTTAGGAAATAATTGTGAACTTTGCATAAGACTTAGAGATGATTTTTTGGGAGCAAATTTCGAATCATTTCTATTTAATTGGACTGCCATTTTAGACAGAAATAAATTTTTAGAACTCCTAACGGGGGGGGGTAAAAGCCCTTGTTAATGATGATTTTGAATTTCTAAATAAAAATGACATGTTTTATGCAAAATATTTTAAAATAGGCATACATTCAAGATATAAAATGGAAGATTTAGTAAACAGTCCAAAACTTCAAAAAGAAGCTCTTGATGAAATTAAAAATAGATTAAACCACCTGATAGATAAAACCGAAAATTTATTTAATTCTAATAACAGCATATTATTTATTGCAAAGATTTTGCACAAAAGTTTTGAAGACGATTGCAATTATATTAGAGAACTAACTAAATTTATTCAAAATCTCCCAAATGCCAAAAAAAGAAAATTAAAATTACTTTGCATAGTCCAAAAAGAAGACTATAGAAATGAAAATTTTAAAAGACTCTGCCTGAGTTTTAATGAATTTGAAAAATCCTGTTTTGAAATTAAAAGGATTAAAAAATTTGCTGACCTTGGTATGAAAAATGGTGATAGAAGAGGCTGGATTAAAATTTTAAAAAAAGAAATTTTTATATAAAGGTTTTGGTTTTTTAAACTATATTTTTATGATAGAATTTTCTTAACTTTATTATTTTTTTATAAAAGCAATTAAAAAGGAGAAAATGCTGCTATGACCAATGAAAAGCGTGTATGGCTTTTTCGTGAAGGAAATGCTCAAATGAGAAATCTCTTAGGCGGAAAAGGCGCAAACCTTGCAGAAATGACAAATGCAGGGCTTCCTGTTCCCCCTGGGTTAACTATAACAACAGAAACCTGTATGGATTATATTAATAACGGTAATAAAATGCCTGCAGGGCTAATGGATGAAGTAAGAAAAGCTTTGGATGATGTTGAATCACAAACAGGTAAAAAATTCGGCGATTCAACAAATCCGCTTTTAGTTTCCGTACGTTCAGGTGCAAGACTTTCAATGCCAGGTATGATGGAAACCATTCTAAACCTCGGTTTAAATGATGAGACCGTTGAAGCTATGGTTAAATTAACCAATAACCCAAGATTTTGTTACGACAGCTACAGAAGATTCTTAACAATGTTCGGGTCTGTTGCTTGGGATATGGATAGACAAAAATATTTTGAATCTGAAGTTGAAAAAGTAAAAGAAAAAGAAGGCGTTAAAGAAGATACTCAAATTTCAGCAGAAGGCTGGAAATCTTTAATCCCCGTTTATAAAAATGTTATTAAAGAAGTAACAGGAAAAGAATTTCCTCAAGACCCGTTTGTTCAGCTGCAAGAAGCAATTGAAGCTGTATTTAGAAGCTGGAATATTCCAAGAGCTGTTGCATACAGAAATATGAACAAAATTGACCACAATTTTGGGACTGCAGTAAACGTTCAAACAATGGTATTCGGTAATATGGGTGATGATTGCGCTACAGGCGTTTCATTTACAAGAAACCCTGCAACCGGCGAAAACACTTTCTACGGCGAATACTTAACAAATGCACAAGGTGAAGATGTTGTTGCAGGTATCAGAACTCCAAAACCTATCGCAGAACTTGAAACCGAAATGCCTGACCTTTATAAACAATATGTAGATATCGCAAAAAAACTTGAACTTAGATATAAAGATGTTCAAGATATGGAATTTACAATTGAAAAAGGCAAACTCTGGATTCTGCAGACAAGAAACGGCAAAAGAACCGCAGCTGCTGCTATCAGAATTGCAGTTGAAATGGAAAAAGAAGGAATTATTACAAAAGAAAGAGCTGTTGAACTTGTTGACCCATACAGCGTTAATCAGATTCTTCTACCTTGCTTTGATAATAAAGCGATGGATGAAGCACACAGAATCTGTACAGGCGTAAATGCTTCCCCGGGTGCCGCTGTTGGTAAAATTGTATTTGATACGGAAGAAGCAGCACAAAGAGGCGAAGCCGGTGAAAAGGTTATTTTGGTTAGAATTGAAACCTGCCCGGATGATATTCACGGTATGGCCGTTGCTCAAGGTGTTTTAACACTTAGAGGCGGTGCAACATCTCACGCTGCTGTTGTTGCAAAAGGTATGGGAAAACCTTGCGTTTCAGGCTGTGAAGATTTAAAAATTGACCTTGCAAATGAAACTTTAACAGGTTCAGACGGTACAATTTATCACAAAAACGACATTATTTCGCTTGACGGCGGAAAAGGTATCGTTATGGAAGGAGCTGTTAAGCTTGTTGAGGCAAAGATTGATGATAATTGGAACACATTCTTCTCTTGGGTTGATGAAATCAGAACTATGAAAGTTGAATCTAACGCTGATACGCCAAAAGATATTGAAAATTCATTAAAATTCGGTGCAGAGGGTGTTGGTCTTTGCAGAACAGAGCATATGTTTATGGACCCTGACCGCTTGCCTTGGGTTCAAAAAATGATTATTGCAGGCACTCCTGAAGCAAGAAAAGAAGCTTTGGATAAACTTCTTCCAATGCAATATTCAGACTTCTATGCAATGTTTAAAGCATTAGGCGATAAACCCTTAACTGTAAGACTTTTAGACCCGCCGTTGCATGAATTTTTACCTTCTAAAGAAGAATTGATTAAAGAAGTTGCAACCTTAAAAGCATTAAATAAAGATGCATCTGAAAAAGAAGAAATGCTTCATATTGTTGAAGGATTATCTGAATCTAACCCTATGATGGGGCTTAGAGGCTGCCGTTTAGGTTTAACTTACCCTGAAATTAACGTTATGCAAGTAAGAGCTATATTTGAAGCTTGCTGCGACCTTAAAAAAGAGGGTGTAGCCGTAAAACCTTGGGTTATGGTGCCTTTAATCGGACATGTTAATGAACTTAAGACCGTAAAAGAAATTTTGACAAAAACAGCAAAAGACGTTATGGCTGAAAAAGGAATTGAAGTTGAATACAAATTCGGTACTATGATTGAAATTCCTCGTGCAGCACTAACAGCTGATGAAATTGCAGAATATGCAGAATTTTTCTCATTCGGTACAAATGACCTTACACAAATGACATTTGGGTATTCAAGAGATGATGCTGAAGGCAAGTTCTTAAATAAATATGTAGAAGAAAAAATCTTAGAAAGAAACCCATTTGAAAGCCTTGATACAAAAGGTGTAGGGCAGTTAATTGAAATGTCTATGGAAAAAGGTAAAAAAGTAAACCCCGCTCTTGTTGGCGGCGTTTGCGGTGAACATGGCGGAGACCCTGACAGTGTTAAGTTCTGCCACAAAATCGGCTTGAACTATGTAAGCTGCTCGCCGTTTAGAATACCTCAAGCGAAACTTGCGGCAGCACAAGCAGTTATTGAAAGCGCAAGCCGGTGCTAAAGCACTACGATGGCGACGTAGGATGTTGAGTAAAATTTGTGGCAACGTTAGTGAAACAAATTTTTGCGAAACACCCACAGGAGCCAAAAGCTAAGAAATAATAGTTTCGCTGTTTCAATTGCAGACAAGCTGCGTTTTCACGCAAAGGCGTAAAAAGTTGCAGCAGCACAAGCAGTAATCGAAGCTACGAACTAAAGACTAAATAATACCTAAATGCAGTGCTAAATGCACTGCATTTTTTATTCATCTCCGTCAATTAAATCCAAAAGTTCTCTAAAGGCGTACATATTACCTCTGTTACCACTTGCCTCTCTTATTAATTGAAGAACATTTTTTTCAACTAATTTTTTGAGTATAGAATTTGCTGTATTTTTATTTAAAATTTGCGTATCTTTAGTAAATGTAGAAACTGTAAAAATAGGTCTTGAAAAAATTGCATCCAAAATATTTGATACATGTTGAGACTTTGTAGCTTCTTGAATTATATGCTTCATTTTATTGGACAGTAATAAAATTTCATCAATTTTTATAGTATTATACTGTGACTGTTCAATTATTGCCTTTAAGAAAAATTCTATCCAATCTTGCCAATTATTTTCTTGCGTAATATTACGCAAATACAAATAGTACTCTTCCCTATGTTGTTCAAAATATTCACTCAAATAAAAAATAGGTTCTTTTAAATAGTTTTTTGAATACAAAAATAATGGAATCATCATTCTGCCCAATCTGCCATTACCATCCAAAAACGGGTGAATAATTTCAAATTGTGCATGCATTATACCAAGTTGTATCAATACATCATCATATTCGGAGTTTACAAATTTTTCCCACTCATCCAGATAATCAATAATTTCATTTGGTGCAGGCGGGATATAAGAAGCTGTTTCTATGGTTGAATTTTTTGGACCAATCCAATTTTGTATTCTTCTAAATTCGCCTCTTGCTTTATTTTCTCCTCTGACGCCGCTTAACAAAACACTATGAATATCTTTAATCATATTGAGATGTATAAATGGTTTTTCTTTCAGTAATTCAACCGCATAAACCATAGCCCGTTTATAATTAATAATTTCTTTGATATCTTTGTTCTTGTAATTTGCAAAATCCTCACCTGCTTCTTGCTTTAACACTTCAATTAATGTTGCCTGTGTGCCCTCTATTCTTGATGACATAGTTGATTCTTTTGATGTCATTGGTGCAAGCAGAATATTAGGATTAATCAAATGACTTAGTGCTCCATTATAATTTGATAATGCAGAATGAGATTTTCCTATAAGCGGTATTAGCCTTAACAAATCTAATTTAATATCAATTATTTTTTTCGGCTTAAATGGTAATGCAGTCATATAGAAACCTCTTTATTATATAAATTATATCAGAAAATTAATTTGTACGCAAAAAAGTTAATAAAATTGTTCACAAATTAATTTGTGCATGCTGGGTTGTTCACAAATTAATTTGTACGCAAAAAAGTTAATAAAATTGTTCACAAATTAATTTTTTATTCAATTTGCATGTCATGAAAATTTAGCTTATAATTTTTTCTTAAAGGAAGGTAGTTGGAAAAAATTATGGCAGTGGAGCTTGAAGCAAATAAAAAATTAACAAAAAAACTTCCTCCGCATAACTTAGAAGCTGAAGAGTCAGTTCTAGGGGCTATTTTAATAAATTCGGGAGATGTTTTAAACAGGGTTGTTGAAATTTTGACACCTGAATGTTTTTATAGCCCGAAAAACAAGCTTATTTATGAAGCCATGTTTACAATGTATAACCAGAATAAGCCTATTGATGCTCTTTCAATCGGCGAATATTTCAATGCAAAAGACCAGCTTGATTCAATTGGCGGCAGGGAATATTTAAATGATTTAATGATTGATACAACCTTAACTTCAAATGTTGAATATTACGCTAATATAATCAAGGAAAATGCACTAAAAAGACAATTAATTGCAGCAGGCAGCAATATTATTGAAGAAACTTTTAAAAACCCTGAAGCAAAAATTTCTTTAGAATTTGCCGAAAAGATGGTTTTTGAAATAGCCCAGCAAAAAAGTTCCAATCAGATGGAACAATTATCAAGCCTTTTATATGAAACCATGGAACAATTAGAATACAGGTGTTCAAATAAGGGCTCCTGCACCGGTGTTCCAAGTGGCTATTATGATTTGGATGCGCTCACTGCAGGATTTCAAAAATCAGATTTGATTATCCTTGCTGCTCGTCCTTCAATGGGTAAAACTGCATTTGCACTTAATATTGCACAAAATGTTGCAATAAGGTCTAAAATCCCCGTTGCAATATTTTCTCTTGAAATGTCAAAAATCCAATTGACTCAGAGGGTTTTATGTTCTGAAGCCGAAATTGATGCTCAAAGAGCCAGAACAGGGGAATTGCTGCCAAATGAATGGGAAAAAATTTTCTCAAAGCTTGATGACCTGCATCTTGCCCCGTTATTAATCGATGATACAGCAGGGGTAAGCGTTTCTGATATTCGTGCAAAATGCAGGCGCTTAAAAATGAATTATCCTGATTTAGGACTTGTTATAATAGATTACCTTCAACTTATTGAAGAAAGAAGTTCTCAAGATAGAACCCAGCAAATTTCAATAATTTCAAGAGGTTTAAAAGCACTTGCAAGAGAATTAAACGTGCCTATTATTTCCCTTTCCCAGCTGTCACGTAAAGTTGAAGAACGCGGAGATAAAATGCCTATGCTCTCAGATTTGAGGGATTCAGGCGCAATTGAGCAGGATGCTGATATTGTAATGTTTATTCACAGGGAAGAATATTATGATAAGGAAAATCCTGAAGTAAAAAATAAGGCAACAATTTCTATTGCAAAACAAAGAAATGGACCTGTTGGAAATATTGATTTACTGTTCCAAGGTTCTACAACAAAATTCAAAAACCCTATAAAACGACCGGAAGAATAAAAAGGAGGAAAATTATGTCATATGTTACAGGCGCTCTAATTGGTGCACTTGTTGGAGCTGTAATTGGAGGTATTGTAAGTATTATATTAAAAGCCCGCAAAAAATAACGGGCTTTTTATAGTATTATTAAGCTTCTATTTTATCAACCCTTGTATTTCTTTAAAGCAAGGGTTTTTAGCAGTTTTCAACCATTCAAACAATACAATCTCAAGACATGTTATTTTGGCACCAAGGCTTTTTAATAAATCCATAGCGCATTCAAATTCCACTTTATTTCTGCTTGCACATAAATCTTTTAAAACAAAAACCTCATATCCTTCTTCTAAAAGTTTTGCAGCTGTTTGATAAACACATATATGCGCTTCAATACCGCAGATTATAACCTGTTTTTTGCCTAAAGATTTTATGGTTTCTGCATATCCCGGCTCCATAAGAGCATTAAAAGCTGTTTTTTCCATAGGATGATATTCACTCAATTCTCTTTTAATTTCATCAATGGTACTGCCCAAACCCTTAGGATACTGTTCTGTTACAAGTGTATTTATTCCTAAAATTCTTGCTGCATGCACAAGTTTCGGGGCTTTATTGAGCATCTGTTCTTTTATGCCTTGATTTAACATAGCCATAAGTTTTTCTTGTATATCTATAATTAAAACCAAACTATCCATCGTATTTAACATTTTTATATCCTCTTTTTCTTTATAGAATACATTATAACCGCTAAAACGGTTTTTTAAAGAATTTTGCCAAATAAAGATTAAATGTTAAAATTAATTCCATGAGAAGAATTATTTTATTATGTTTGTTATTTTTAGCAGGGGTTATGTTCCCTGTGTTTTCAAATGAAAATGAAGTAGACACTACAAATAAGGTCATAGTTGAGAGCCTTGAAGATTTTTCAGTTGATAATAATTGCAATACCGTTAAATTTAAAGTTTTAAAAGAAAATTCTTTTGAAAACGGTATCACATTTGAAAAAGACAGCATTATATCTGCAAAAGCTGCAAGGGTTGTAGAACCAAAGCGCGGAAAAAGAAATGGATACCTTGTTATTGCACCTGAAAGTTATACTGTTCCTTCTAAAAATAATGAAAATATTAAAATTAACGATGAATACTGGTTTGCAAATGTTGTAGGGTACAAACCTTTTGATGTTAAAAAGGCAGCTTTTGGCGCAGGGCTCGGCGTTGCAGGGCATTTTATCAAAGGAATAGGACAAATTTTTTACTTCGGTAAAGGTATAATCGCCCCAAATGAAGGTGAAGGACGTTTAAAATCCGGCGCAAAAAATGTATACGAAAACTCACCTCTTTGTTATATTGAAGAAGGGGAAGAGGTTAATATCAAAACAGGGGATGTTCTTCTTTTAAAATTTCATTATGATAATGTTCCAAAATGGAAATTTTGGCAAAGAAATAAATAATTTAAACTTTGTAAACTATATGTAACAATTTTTATATACTCCGTTCATAATTCTCTGTTACAAGGTTTGTATTAGAGATATTATTTTTATAATATCTGTTAGTGTGTTGTACATCAAGTTATTTGAGGGATATTAAATTGAGAATTACAGGGATTAATCCTTATTCACATAAAAATATCACGCAGGATAAAATAAGAAAACAAAGCTCTAAACAAAATCCTTTTCAAAGCAGTAATTATCCTCAAATTATTGATTTAAATTTATTGAATCATACAAATAATATTGCTTTTACAAGAAGAATGGAAGAGCACAGAAGCTGGGGCGCAAATATTGACCCTGTTTCAAAAGAAGTTTCATTTAAAATTTTTACATACCCTGATGTACAAAGCGTTAATGTGAAAATTTACGATAGGAATAATCCTGAAAAATTTAAAATTTACCCGCTGAAAAATAACGGCGAAGGAATTTTTACAACAGGAGAAAATGGAATTTCAGGAAATGAAGTAAAAGAGGGTGACAGATATTCTTTTCTAATTAAAAAACGAAACGGTCATATTGATGAAGTAAAAGACCCCTATGCTAAAAGACAGGGAAACAGTACAAGCAAAGATTTTCTAAACTATTCAATACTCTATGATAATTCGGTATACAACTGGCAAAACCAAAAATCCTGGATTAAAAGCAGTGAAAGAATTACAAGATATCCAAACAACAAAGGGCTTAGTATAAAAGATGCATCAATTTATGAAATGCATATTGATACCTTAACACAGGAAGGAACTTTTGAAGCTGCAAAAGAAAAATTGCACAAAATTAAAGATTTAGGGTTTAACACAATTGAGATTATGCCCAATGAAAATACATTCAGTTTTAACTGGGGGTATGACGGGGTAGATAAATTTGCACCTCCTGAGCACAGGGGAGGTCCTGACAAATTAAAAGAATTAATTGATTACACCCATGGGCTTGAATTAAATGTGGTTATGGATTACGTGCCAAACCACCTTGGACCGGACGGGGCACAATTAAAAAGAACAGGTCCCTATATAAAAGGAAATAACGCTTTTGGGGAAAGTTTTAACTTTGAAGGAGAAAATTCAAAATATGTAAGAGACTACATTGTAAACGCTGCAATGAATTGGATTGACAACTATAAAGTTGACGGGCTTCGCCTTGATATGACAAAATTTATGGAATCCGATTTTACAATGAAAGAAATTGCAGCCGAGATTAATCATCATTTCCCGTCAGTATTTCTAATTGCAGAAGACAGCAGGCAAGGCGTAAATGTTAACCATAAAGGCTATTTTGAAGATTACAGTCAATTGCACGACAAACGTGTTGTAAGCAGACTCCACAATAATGAAATGCATAAGAAAGATGCTAAACGACACTGTGATTATATTGATAAAATTGATAGAACAATAAAAGAATTTATAGAAAATAAAGCTACATATCACCCAATGTTAAAGAATCTGGGTTATGACAGCGAATGGGATTTTTCCTATCATCACAGCTTGGATGATGCAATTTTTGCATATAATGAAACAAAAACCATTGATAGATGGAAACTTGCAAATTTAACCGAAGCAATTTTTCAATCCCAAAATAATGTTAAATATGTTACAAGCCATGATGAAACCGGAAACCGAGATGGCACAAGACCTATAGTTAAATACCTTGCACCAAAATTAAACTTAAATTCTTATATTGTTTTAAATGATGAAGATAAAAAAAGAATAAAACAGTTCGCAAAATTAAAGCATACATCATTAGCCGATGCAAGGCGAACCATTTTGGCACAAAAGACCCAGCTTGCAACAGAAGAACTTGTTAAACTTTTATCTGAAGGAAAACTGGATTCTTATAAACATAAAAAATACGACCAGTTTCACAGTAGAATTTTAAGCAAACTTGATATCAAAAAGGAATCAAATATCACATATTCAAAACTGATAAAAAGCTATGAAAGAAGCGTGGCACAATTTAGAATGGCTCAAGCTTTAACATTTGCAATACCGGGACCAAAAATGGTATTTCAGGGAGATGAAAACCTTGATATAACATCATTCAGATTTTTTAGAAAATTTGAAAGCATTGATTATGAACATTATCTTAAAACAGAAAAAGGATATGAGCCCGGAACTGCTGCTCTTATGGCATCAAAACTTGATGGTATCCAATATTCTAATAAAACAAAAGACAGAATGGAACAATATGCAGCACTCACAAAGGATTTAAACAAATTAAACAAAGAAAATCCCGCTCTTACGAAAGGAAAACTTGTTTTAAATAAAGATGGTTCAAAAAGTTGCATTATCCATGATAATGCTATTGGAATCCACATAAAAGATGCAAATTCTGATAATGAATTTTACGTTGTTACAAATTTTGGATGCAGCAATTACCCGAATATTTTTAATGAAGAATATAATTTGCCGTTCCCTGAAGGCAAATGGGTTGAAGCATTAAACACAGAAGACACTAAATATGGGGGCTGCGGCAGATATTCAAATGTCGGAAATGTTTTTTCAGGCAGCGGACTTTCTGATGATGATGTTAAAACACCGATTAAATTAGGGAGCACTTCCACAATTTATTTTAAAAAAATTGCGTAATTTTAGCCCTTTTGACATATAGAAATAAAAATTTGTTTAAATTAATATTTAATTTATGTTCAAAAGTGAACAAAATCTAACCGAAGGAAGCATTTCAAAAACCCTGATTTTATTTGCATTACCGTTTGTTTTTGCAAATTTTCTTCAGGCACTTTATGGTGCCTGCGACTTAATCATCATAGGACATTTCACAGGAGGAAGCTCTTCTATCTCTTCTGTTGCAACAGGCGCACAAGTAATGCATATTGTTATATCTTTTATAATAGGACTTACTACAGGAACCACTGTTTTGGTCGGTCACGCCTACGGTGCAGGCAAAAAAGAAGAAATTGAAAAAATAATCGGAACAGTCTTTATATTTTTTCTTTCCCTTGCACTTATTGTATTTCTTTTAATGTTTCACTTTGCAGCAAATATCATTCAGCTTGTTAATACCCCGGATGCTGCATATATGGGGGCTTTAGAATATGTTACCATATGCTCTTTTGGAGTATTTTTCATATTCTTATTCAATGTTTTTTCATCCGTTTTAAGAGGAGTTGGAAATTCTTATGCCCCAATGATTTTCGTGTCCTTAGGCGGGGTTGCAAATATTATCCTTGATTTATTTTTTATAGGATATTTAGGCTGGGGCGTAAAAGGTGCCGCAATTGCAACGGTAATAGCCCAGGGAATTTGTGCACTATCGCTTGCAGCATATGTAAGATTAAATAAATTTTCCTTTGAATTTAGATTCAGAAAAGCAAAATTATATTTAAATAAAATAGCAAATATCATCAAACTTGGGCTGCCATTGAGTTTTCAGGATTCTATGGTTCAAATATCATTTATTATCCTATTATCAATTGCAAATTCAATCGGGGTAGATGCCTCTGCAGGATATGGCGCAGCAAACAGACTAAACGGTTTTACTATGCTTCCGGCATTTTCTTTTGCAATGGCACTCACGCCCATTATTGCGCAGAATATGGGCGCAAAAAAGCGCCTTCGGGCAAAATACACACTCTACACTGCAATCGGATATACATTTATTTTTGGTCTCATATGCCTTATCTGGCAGCAAATAAACCCTGAAAGCGCTGTTAGAATCTTTACAAAAGACCCGAATGTTATAAAAGAAGGCGCATCCTATTTAAAATCATTCAGCTTTGACTTAATAATAGTACCATTTGCATTTTGTCTAAACGCCTTTTTTAACGGCTGCGGACACACTGCATTTTCTATGACAAACAGTCTCATTGCAACACTTTTAATAAGGGTGCCTCTGGCATTTTTGATAACGGGAATTTTCGGTAAAACCCTTTTTAACCTCGGTATGGCAGCACCGATTGCTTCATTATGTGCCGTTACAATAGCTCTAATCTATTTAAAACTCGGATATTGGAAAAAATCTAAAATAATTAAAGAAGTTTAATTAAAAAGTTCAATCAGAGAAAGGAAAAATCACCATATAATTTTTCTTAATTTCATCTTGAAAACTTAAAGGAAGTTTTTCTAATTCAAAAATATCTATTAAAAAAGGAATGTTGCTGTCATTTAAAATTTGCCTTAAATCAAATATATTGCAATTTTCATCATTAAAATCTTTTACAGCTAAATCTAAATCGCTTCCCCCATGGGCATCTCCGTTTAATCTGCTTCCGTATGCCCAAATTTCAGCCTTCGGACAGTAATTTTTGAATATACCCAATAATTCATCCAAATACTTTTCTTTTATAAAAAGATTATTCATTATCTATAACCTTTTTCAATATTTTTACATCCAAAATAAAATCATCAATCAATAAAAGCGTTTCTTCGGCAAAAGATTTACCATAATCATGCGCTGTATTATTTCTGTTATCGCGATATTTAAACCAGCGTTGAATAGAATCTTCATCTAAAAGCGAAAATTTATGCGCATGCCTAAATATATCCTTAAAGGAAAGTGTATCGGAAGCTTTTTTGCTTGCAAAATAAGGAGCTATTTTTTTCCGTAAAAGTTTTCCAGATTGTTCAAGAGTCATCTCAAAACCCTTTACAAGAGAATTTCTGTACATTTCATAATCAATGGTGCCCTCAGCTGCCGTTTTTATCATTGAATATGATTTTTCAAGGGTTTCAAGACATTTTTGCAAAAATTCAGTATTGATATCACTCATTTCTTATTCCCTACCTGTTTTTATATGAGAGGATTTCACTTATTTTAGTTCTTATATCAAGCGCCATCTGGGTTTGAAGAATCTTAATTTCATCAAGCGCCATTTGCATCTTAGGGGTCGGGTCATCCGTATTTATATTTGTACCGTTTAATGAAACCTTTACCCTTTCAATTTTGGCTTCTGCCATTTCAATTATATCTAAAACTTCATCAATCTCGTCATCAGAAAATCTTAACTGCCTTAGCTTATGCTCCATCTGGTTTTTAATCTTTTCACGTTCATTTAGAATCTTTTGGGTATTATCCCGCTCGTTTGAAAAATCATCAAATTCCATTAAACCTCCTTTTACATCCTGCTAAAATCAAGCTTATAATTATAAACCCAATCAGAACCAAATTTTGAAAGATATAAAAATAAATACTCCCTATATCTTAAATACATCCATAATGGGTTATTATAAGCTTCATTACAGGTTTTCGTACATTCTTTTAATATTAAGCTAAGTTCCTCCTTATTCATACCAATACAATCAAAGGTATATGTTGGCGAGAACTCATCCTGTGCCGGATAAACGGCTGTTATACCGTATTTTTCAGGTTCATCCTTTAATTTTGTATGTTTTCCCATAGTAAAAACACTTCTGCCGTATGAATGAATTATATCTTTATTTTGGCAGATAAGTTCAATGGTTTTTTTAGCATCAGCAGCAGTTTCTGTCGGGAAACCGAAGAAAATAAATGCAAAATTCCAAATCCCTGAATCGCTTGAATTTTTCAATATTTCAAGGCGCCTATCGATGTCTATTCCTTTATTAATAAGTTCCATCACAGAATTTGAGCCGGATTCAAGCCCCCATAATACCATCCGAAGCCCGCTTGTATAGGCATTTTGAAGAAGCTCTTTTGTAAAAGAGGTTTCAAGCCTTGCATCAAAGAAATAATTAATATCTATATTTTTTTCTTTTATCTTATCCGTAAGTTCGCCTAAATAAGAAGGTCCCACTGATTCATCTATAAATTCAAAATATTTTATACCGTATTTTTCCTTAAGTTTAATAAATTCATCCGTTAATTTATCAGGATTTTTAACATTAAAATTTTGCCCGAAATCCTGGTCGCAAAAGCTGCATTTACCCCAATAACAGCCGCGGGAAGATTGAAACGGTAAAATTATTTCAGGTGCAAAATACTGCCCAAAATCATATCCATCCAGTGATACAATTGCCATTTCATCAAGTTTCAAAGGTTTTTTTGTTTCATTTATTACGATTTTACCGTCTTTTTTATAGATTAAATTTGAAACATCCTCAATTTTTATTTCATTATTTACGTACTTTGCAAGCTCAACAACAGGTCTTTCGCCCTCTTCTACAAGTACTGTATCGCAAAACAGGTCAAAAAATTCAGGATTATTAACTATTGCCTCTTTTACTCTGCCAAAAAAGTTTCCGCCAATATTTATATGGGCATTCAGATTATTTTTTAATAAATTTGCTAAAGTAAGCCCCGGAATAACTTGAGAAGAAGAATTTATTGAAATACCTATGTAATCAGGGTTTTTAGATTTAATATTATCTAAAACAGTTTTATAATATTCAATAAAAATATTGGTATTTTTATCAAAAACAAAATATTTTATATGATTAAAATTCAGTTTAAAAAGAGGATTTGAATAATTATCAAGGCTTATCTTTGATGGAAAATATGGTAAAGATGCCATCTCAAGCGCTACATCAATAATATTTACGGATTTTATAAGCATTTCAGGGTTATAAAAACTTTCGCCCTTAATAATATCAAGTGCTTCATACGCTAAATCAGGGATAGAAGCAAGAGCAGCCTGCTTTTTGTTCATATATTCTTTAACTTTAGAATATTTTATAATTTTATTTTGAATATCAAGCGAATATTCGCTAAAATCCTTTCCCGCCATTATAAATGGGGCAATTTCTTTTAATAAATTTTGATTTTCATCAACAGCTTTTAAAATTGAATTTTTGATAAAATCCGGCTGCAAAATTTTATTATAAAAATCAATATTTAAATCTTGCGCTTCAGCTTCATACCCGTTTGCCTTTAATTGTCCAAGTAAAGACGGCAGCGCAAAATGCGGTGCTATAGGTGTCCATTGCGGGGGAAATAAAAGCAAAGTCTTCATAAATCTATAATATGCCATTTTTTTACCCTTTTAACCATTTAAAAAGATGAATATTAAGAAAATGTAACAATTTAAATTTTATAAGCAATTATATACCTTATATATACTTTATATAAATATAAGGCACATTCGGAGCAACACTATGGTAAATTCAGTTTCTGGCAATTACAATGATTGGATAACTTCCTTAAATTCAAGAGGTATTAAAACTACATCTCTTGGAAAAAATGAAGCAAACTTTGCTGATTATACAAATGCATTATCTGAATCCTTAAAACAGGAGATTATGGCAAGCTTTGATTGTGATGCAGATTATGACCTGCAAGCAAAACTTGCAAGCCTTTACAGCAGCAATGTTGAGCAATCCGGCAATATAGTAAGTGCTGCAAAACAAGCCGGTATACAAGTGAGTGTACAATATGTTAATACTTCATATATAGTTGATAACAAAAAAGGCGGACAATACGCTAATAATAAAAGCGCTACAAATGGTTCAATTGCAGTATATACATTTAAAGATGCTAACGGCGGCGAGATAAAAATAGCTGATGCTAATGGAAACGGTGCACTTGAAACCGAAGAATTATTTATGAACGAATTGTTATCAGGCGTTGTTTCAGATATTTCAGCTCCAAGCGGCAGCGGGGTTTCAAACAAGCAAGTTAATGTTCAAAATACTCTGCAAAATACAATACAAGATTTTATTGATAAAATGCAAGAACAATTAGAAGAATCACAAAAGCATTTTGAAGAAATAGCACAAGCACTAAAACAAGGATCTACAGATAGTTTAAAGACCGGCAATAAAGATGAAAATTCTAAAACAAAAATTGCTAAATCAAATAGCAAAAATGCAGATAAAAACGAAGAAATCAAAGATGAAGCAGAAGATATAATTAAGAAAAAATACCCTGAATTAACAAAAACCCAGATTGATGAATATTTGGATGATATTGCAGACAAAGTTTCAAATACAGGCATAAGTGTTGAAAGGGCAGTAAAAGCCGTTATGGGCGACCTTGAACAAGCAGCATAGATAAATTTTAAAAATTTCACAATATTAAAATCCTCCATTCAGGGAGGATTTTATGCTATTATCTATAAATAATTATTTTATAAGGTTTTTTTGCAAAATGAAAAAATTATTTAATAGATTCTTCTCAATTAAAAATATGGATTATTATACTGAAATAAGCCTGCTTAACAAGCATTTCAGACATATAAAAGCAAAAAAACTTTTAACGGACTTCAACAAACAAAAAGAAACCTTTGAAAAAGTCGATTTCATCCTAAAAAACGGGATAAATAAAGAAAAAATCTTTTATGAAATTGAACGCTTTAAAGAATTAGGAACTGCCCGTTTAACCTTGGGGGGGGGGTAAACTTATTGTTGCCCTAACATCATTCCCGGATAGAATGTATGATATCCACTACACCGTATTTTCTCTTCTAAATCAGACAAAAAAGCCCGATATGGTTATTTTATACCTTGCAGAAGAACAATTTCCAAATAAAGAAGCAGATTTACCCGGAAAACTTCTTAAATTCAAAGAAAACGGCTTAACAATAAAATGGTGTGAAGATTTAAAATCTTATAAAAAATTAATTCCGGCTCTCAATGAATTTCCGTATGATATTATAGTGACAGCTGATGATGATATTTATTATCCGAATGACTGGCTTTCAAAACTTTATGATTCTTATTTAAAAAACCCTGAATATATCCATACTCACAGAGCACATAAAATAACCTTTAAAGATGGCAAAATACAGCCATATGAGAATTGGCAGATGTGCATTAATGATAATTCGGCAGATTACATAAATTTTCCAACCACAGGAGGAGGCGTTTTATACCCTCCAAAATCACTCCACTCTGATGTATTAAATAAAGAATTGTTTTTAAAGCTCACCCCAAATGCTGATGATATCTGGTTTTATGTTATGGCAATTCTCAATAATACGAAAATAAAAGTTATTAATAATCCGCATAACAATATTAAATACGTAAATCCTGCAAGAGAATTCGGGCTTTATAATGAAACAACCCTGCTTTCTACAGGCAATAAGGACGGCGGAAACGATATTCAGCTGAATGATGTATTTAAACATTATCCTAAGATTAAAGAAAAAATTTTATCTTGCGGGCGTGAACAGTATGTTTTTGAAAAATTTGGCAAAGATATTTATAACCACATATTATTTTTAGATCATAAATTTGCTTATGATTATGTAAGAAATTTTATCAACAAAGATTCAACTATCCTTGAAATTGGCTCAGGAGATGGGTTTGGAGCACATTATCTTTCAAAATATTGCAAACATATTGAAGGAATTGATATTTTGGAAGATGTGGTAAATAAGGCAAATTCAAAATATAAAGATGAAAAATGCTCTTTTAAGCTCTATGACGGCAAAAATCTAAATTATAATAATAAAAGTTTTGATATTGTAGTTTCATTCCACTGCATTGAACATGTAAAAAACGTTAAAGAATTTTTAAACAACATAAAAAGGATCTTAAAAGATAACGGTATCTGTATTTTAACCACCCCGTCAAGAACATACAGACTTGCCGAAAATCAAAAACCCTGGAACAATGAACATCTAAGAGAATATGATTCAAAAACCCTAAATAAAGATATTCAAGGTGTTTTCAGCAAATTTAAAATTTTGAGCGTTGGGGCAAAACAAGAAATTCTTGATATAGAATTTGATAGAATAGCCCCGCTCCGTGCGGATTTTAGCGGCAGGAAAAAAGAAATTAATCTAAACATTGATTATATAAATGAATTTTCAATTGAGGATTTTTATATATCAAATAAAAATCTTGATTCAGGAATGGATTTAATGGCAATTTGCACCCACAGAGGGATAAATTCCAAATTCTATTGGGAAAATAGATACCTCTCAAACGGAAATTCAGGCGCTGGAAGCTACGGCAGGCTTGCAGATTTTAAGGCAGAAATTATAAATAATTTTGTTAAAAATTATAATATTAAAAATATTATAGAATTTGGCTGCGGAGACGGGAATCAATTAAAACTGTTTAATTTCAAATATTATACAGGGTTTGATGTATCAGAAACCATTTTAAATAAATGCAAAAAAGAATTTAAGAATAACCAAAATTATAAATTTAAAAACGCAAGAGATTATAACGGTGAAACGGCCGATTTAACTTTATCTTTAGATGTGATTTATCATTTGATAGAAGATAATATATTTAATGAATATATGGAAAATTTATTTAAAGCAGCTGAAAAATTTGTAATAATCTATGCTTCAAATAAGGATGAAAAGCACTGTGCACACGTAAAACACAGAAAATTTACAGACTGGATTGAACAAAATAAAAAAGAATGGGTTTTAAAAGAAAAGATTGAAAACAGATATGAATATTCAAAAGATGATGAAAATAATACATCTTTTGCAGATTTTTATATTTTTCAAAAAAATTAGCTTCTTAAAGAAAGTGCAGGTGTTTTTTGCTCTTTTCTAAGCCTTTCAACAAATCGCTGCAGCCTTTCCATTGCGATTCTAAGGTTTTCTATTGAATAAGCATAAGAAATTCTTAAATACCCTTCGCCTGAATTTCCAAAAGCATTTCCTGGTACTGCAGCCACCTTTTCTTCTTCTAAAAATCTTGTTGCAAATTCTTCACTTGTCATACCAAATTCTTTAATACAAGGAAAAACATAGAACGCACCATATGGTTCAAAGCATTCTAAATTCATCTTCCTGAATGAATCCATCAAAAAACGGCGGCGCTGATTATAGGCTCTAACCATCATCTCTACATCTTTTTCACCGTTCTTAAGTGCTGAAATTGCAGCATATTGGCTGGTTGTAGGCGCACACATTATTGCAAACTGGTGAATTTTTACCATCTGTTTTATTAATTCTTTTGGAGCGCAGGCATAGCCAAGTCTCCAGCCTGTCATAGCATAAGCTTTAGAAAAACCATCAATTAAAATGGTTCTTTCTTTCATGCCATCAAGGCTCACAATTGATGTGTGTTTTTCTTTATAAGTCAAAGCTGAATAAATTTCATCAGATAATACATAAAGGTCATTATCCAAAATAATTTTTGCAATTTTTTCAAGGTCGCTTTTTTCCATGATAGCGCCTGTCGGATTATTCGGGTACGGCAAAATAAGAGCCTTTGTCTTAGGAGTAATTGCATTTAATAATTCTTCGGGTTTTAGCCTAAATTCGTTTTCCCCTTTAAGGTTTATAATTACAGGCTTTGCATCCGCTAAAATTGCGCAGGGTTCATAGGAAACATAAGAAGGAGTAGGAATTATAACCTCATCCCCTTCATTTATCATAGCCCTTAGACCAATATCAATCGCTTCAGAACCGCCCACAGTTACTATAATTTCAGACATTGGGTCATATTCAACCCCCTGAACCCTCTGGACTTTCTTTGAGATTTCTTCCCTTAATTCTTTTAAACCGGCATTTGAAGTATAGAAGGTTTTCCCTTTTTCAAGCGCATAAATCCCTTCATCCCTGATATGCCAGGGAGTATCAAAATCAGGTTCGCCAACACCTAATGATATAGCATCTTTCATCTCTGAAACTATATCAAAAAATTTCCTGATACCTGATGGTTTTAATTCTATAACTTTTTTTGAAAGAGATTTTGTCATGGCGTAATTATTTCCCTTTCATCCACATGTTTTTTATCTAAAATTGTCCCGTGGTCTTTATAACGCTTTAAAATAAAATGCGTTGCGGTGCTCAAAACCGTGTCCAGAGTAGAGAGTTTATCTGTAACAAACATCGAAATCTCCTTTAGAGACTTCTCTTCAAGCGTTACAAGCAAATCATAACCGCCTGAAATCAGATATACAGAGCGAACCTCGGGATAGTTATATATTCTTTCTGCTATTTTATCAAAACCTTGTCCTCTTTGAGGAGTCACACGCACCTCTATAAGCGCGTTAACCTTATCTTGTGATGTTTTTTCCCAGTCTATGAGCGTATGATACCCGCAGATAACCCCTTCTTTTTCTAACGCAGCCATTTCGGTTATCACCTTATCCTCCGCTGTGCCAAGCATAGAGGCAAGCTCTTCAAGCGGAATACGGCTGTTTTTCTCAATTATAGCGAGTAATTCTTCTCTCATTTTATTATCCTTATTGCATTTTACTTGTTAAATTTGGCTAAAACGCAACTGTTTCAAGCTATCTAACACATCACATATTACCACATAAGAGATTTGTTGTAAAATAATTTTATAAGATTTATGTTTTTTTCAACGCGCGGTATTATTAATTTTATGAATGAGTGTAAAAGTTTTCTGCCAAATATTGATAAACGTTCAAAAATATTGATTTTAGGCTCCATGCCTGGGATAAAATCCCTTGAAATGCAGCAATATTACGCTCATCCGCAGAATAGATTCTGGAAATTGATGGGATTACTCTGTAAAACCCCAAATTTAGCGGATTTAGAATATAATAAAAGGCTGAAAATATTACTGGATAACGGTTTTGCGCTTTGGGATGTTATAAAATATTGCAAACGCTCTGGCAGCCTGGATTCTAACATATATGACGAAACCCCGAACGACATTTCAGGGCTTCTTAAAAAATATAAAAATGTGCAAGTCCTGATTTTAAACGGGAACAAGGCATATTCAGCGCTCAAAAAGCATATTCCTGCTGTATTTCAGGAATATAAATGTCTTAAAATGCCCTCCACAAGCCCCGCAAACGCAAGGTACAGACTGGAAAACCTGCACCAAGAATGGCTAAACGGAATAAATGATTAATAAATTATTTTATCTTCTTCAATGAAGAAAGGAAGTTATTGTGCTCTATGTCCCCATCTACTGAGGTTAAGAAGATTTGAACATCCCTTTCATCAGCATCAATTTCAGGCAGATTTTTAAGCTCAGCCGCATAATAATTTGAATCATTTCTGCTGCTTAAAGGCATTTTATTTGCAAGGCTTGCAAGAGAAAATTTCCTTAAAAAGCCTGCAGCGCCTTTATTTTTATTGCTAAACTTTGTGTAAATTCTTAAAATTGCATCGCTATTTTCAAGGTTATAGCACCCTACAATATAGCTGCTCAATTGAGGTGAAGATGACCTTATTTTTAGCAATTTTACAAAGTTATTATCTATATAAAGTTCGCCTGAAATTTTATCAAAATTTCCCTCAGGGATATTAACAATATCTGAAAATATAGACGGGCTGATTGTTACAAGCGGGTTTCTAAACAATGAAGCAAATTTCATTAAATATTCAACAAGCCCGATTTTTTGAATCTGACCGTTATTTATAGCAAATTTTATCTGACCATTGAGTTTCATTGAATCATCTGTATTAATTTCAATAAGACCGCTTGCTTTGCCTGAAATCTCCCTTGGCAGATTTAAAAGAGTAGTGGTCATAATATCTGAATTTACATCTTTTACTCCAAGGCGAAGATAGTATTTGTGCTTATTTAAATCGCACAATACCTTTACGGCGGAGATTCCTTCTGCTATATCAAACTTATTTGAATGTAAATCAAGTTTATTATCTTTAAGTGTTAAATTTGCAATAAGATTTCCAAAATTAATATCCTTATAAGACCCTTCTTTCAGCCTGAATATGCATTTTTCAATAATGATATTATTTGTATCAAATGTTACAACATTATCATCGTGTGCTCCGCTTCCTTCATCGGTTGCATTATTTTGGGCAATGTCAGTCTGCGGCGCCTGATTAAATGAATTCATCAGCTTTTCAAGGTTCATTTTATCTAATTCAAAATCCAAATTTCTTATTACAATTGGATATTTGATTGAACTTTTAATATCACCCGCAAAAGTAAAGTTGGAGCGCTTAAACCGCCCGTTTGATGTTATATGAATAGTGTCATTATCTGTATATAAATCTGCCTTTTTAATAAATATCCTTTGAGATGGAATCCTGATATCATTAGATGTTATTTTTCCTTTTATAACAGGGTTTTCATTCTCATTTACTATATAAAGTTTACCCTGAAATTTACCGCCCTTAAATAATTTTTGCCCTGCAAGTACATTTAGAAATTCACTTGGAAGCGGGTCTGGAATTTCAAACCCAAATGCCTTCATATCAGGTATTTCTTTTGTAATATCAAATCTTCCCCTTAAAGTAACCACAGGCTTTACTTTTGAACCCTTTTTAAGCTCTTGGGCTATATAGTAATTTACCTCTCTTAAATCAAGATATTTCCCTTCAACATGCATATCCGCTTTTACGGCTCTATCATATGTTACAGGGGTTAAAGAAACGCCGTCCACAAGGATATCATCCCCTTTTGCAAGCTTTGACATCAATATAATATCAATCTTATCATAGATGGCTTTTACAATAATTTTGGTCCCGGCTTTTGCCCCTGCTTTAGTCTCAGCTTGTACAATTTCAAGGGGGATGCCTGCAATAGGTGAAAGATAATCTCTTGCAAATTCATTGTTTGCGGCTGTGTCTATGTTAATTTCCGTTTCAACAGATTTTACATAATCTTTAACAGTACCATATAAAACAGCCTTATTTAAAGGATTCTTCCCGTAATATCCGCTAAAATCCTTTAGCGCAAGGGTTTCAGGCGTAATTTGAACAATCCCGCTGTTTACTTTTAAAGGCATATTATTTAAAGGGATAATTCTCATAAACCCGTTATTTAAAACGACTTTACCTTGCATACCTTTTTTTGTAAGGTCTATATCAAAATCAAAATCACCGTTTAAATTATTAAAAAATGACAATATTTCACTGCCGTTTGGAATAACTAAATCGGTTTCTATTAAATCCGTAACATCTTCAATCTTAAATTTCTTAGATGAAACGTTAAGGTCTAAACCCTTTTCATTAGAGCCTTCAGCATTTATATGCACATTTGAATTATTTATTTTGAATATACAATCATTAATGTAAAGATGCTTATTTTTTATTAAAACCTTATTTTCATCAGCTATTTTAAAACTTAAAATTTCATCCTTATTTTTAATTTCGGTATCTATATTAAAATGCACATAACGCTCTTTTTTGTTGGTATTATCAATATTGACTTCATTAACCGCGACTTTAATATCACAATCAGGCTTTGGTGAGTATAAAATAAGACTTTTTTGCAAATCCAGAATTGAATTATATAAATCAATTCCAAAATCATTTTCTTGCGCTGGAAGGTTTTCTTCGGATGGGAAAGAATCCATAAGTTTATTTATATCAGCATATACATATTCTGCACCTAAAGTGTTAACAATAAGCTTTTTCTTTAATAAACCGCTTAATTTAACCCCGGATTGAAGATTATTAACTTCAAAGAGGTCTGTTTTATCTTTAGAAATTTTTATTTTTCGGGCTTTAAAAACAATGTCTGAATTTAAATGGGTTTTTAAATTAGGATTTTCTATGGAAATTTGAACAGGCAAATCCTTGCTTATCATTTTACAAATATTGTTCATTATTTTATTGTTTGAAACGATTGCAGGCACAATAACAAAATATGTTAAAACCATAGCTGTGAGTATAATCACGCCTATTGATAACAAAATTATTAAAACTTTATTCTTTTTCATCTAAAATATTCCTTTTGCACATTAACAATAATAGCACAAGTGATTTTATGATATTATTTATCTTATGAAGAAGATTTTTTTAATTACTACACTCATTCTGCTTTTACAATGCGGCGCGTATGCTATAACAGAAGATATAGCGGTTAAAACATACACTAATGAAAAAGGGCTCTGGGGTTTAAAAGATACTGAAGATAATATAGTAGTTAAAGCACAGTATAAAAAATTGATAGCTCTTGGAGCTTCATCTTATATTGTTCAAAAAAAGAGTAAATTCGGACTTATAGATAAAAACAACAATGTCCTTGTTCCTATAAAATACAGCCACACATCAAGACTTTTAGGAAAATATCTAAGGATAGGAAATGGTTCAAAATATGCTCTTTATAATGAAAAAGGAGTAGAATTGCTTCCTATGGAATATTCTACAATTGATATTTTATTTGGCGGAATGTTTTTAACCTGTAAAGATTACAAGTACGGGATTATTGATTACAATGGAAAAGTGATATTAAATAATGTTTTTGACGATATCTATATGCCGGAGCCTAATATTATGCGTTTAAAATATCTTGGGCAATGGTATGAAATAGAACAGGTGAAAAGAGGGGATTTAAAACTGCCTGAAGATATGAGAAACATTAAACAAAACAAAAATTATATAGTAACAATAATGTCTGAACACCCGGGAGATGCCATAAAATATTCTGCCGTTACATTCACAGATTACCTTCTAAAACTTTTTTCATCTATTTCACCGGCACATGAAAAAACCATTGATAACCTTATGCTGCTTCAAGGGGCAGATGCTGTTTCAATTTACCTTAAATTAAGCTGGATTCCAAAATATCCGTTTGTCTTTGCAAAAAATTATTATAATACCGTAAAAAATCCAAATAACGGACCATTATCCGAAGTAAAGGCAAGCTTTAGAAAAAACGGAAAGAAAAAAGATAATCAGTAAAACATATGAAATTACTGATAAAGGGACAAAAAAACCACTCATATGAGTGGTTTAAAGTTATTAAAAAATGGTAGTCTTTTATTGTTCATTTACCTGTTCAGTTGTTTTTGGCATAAAAAGCTCCATAAAGCTTTTTATATCTACAGGTTTACCGTAAAGGAAGCCTTGTGCTATTTTACAGCCTATGCTTCTTAAAAATTCTGCCTGCTCTTCAGTTTCAATACCTTCTGCAACAGTCACCATATTGAGTTTATTTGCCATCTCAATTATGCTCCTTGTTACAATTTGCCCCTTCTTATCTTGAATAGTATCTTTAATAAAGCCTCTATCCAGTTTTAAAACATCAATCGGCAGATTTCTTAACATATTTAATGAAGAAAATCCTGTACCAAAATCGTCCATTGAAACCACAAAGCCTAATTCTTTTAATGTACGGATTGTCTCTTCAAAACGTTTTTCATCATTAAAACATGCAGACTCTGTTAATTCTAATTCTAAATATTTAGGGTCTATTCCATATTTTCTTGTAAGCAAAATCAATTCATCAATGAATTTGTCATTTTCCATATGAACTCTTGAAACATTAACGGAAATAGGGAACAATTTTGCGCCTTCTTTTTTTCTTGCGGATAAAAACTCACAAGCTTGTTTCCACACGCATTTATCTAATTCTGTTACAAAACCATTCTTCTCAAAAAGAGGGATAAAGCGCATAGGCGGTATTAATCCCTTCTCAGGATGAATCCATCTTACAAGAGCTTCCGCACCGGCAAGTTCTTTTGTTTGAAGATTAAATTTCGGCTGTAAATACATATGGAAATGATTATCTTCCAGTGCACCATGCATTTCATCTTCAATATTTTTTTCTTGCAGCATTTGTGCTCTTAAATTATCATCGTAGAATTTGTAAACCGATTTAATACCATCGCCCATACTGCGCTTTGCAATATTTGCTCTTTCACACATTTGGTCTATTGAAATTGTACGGTCATTGATTAAATAAACACCGAAAGAAAGATTTAACTTTGAGTTTAAAATTATGCCGGAATCTTTTGCAATTTTTTGCATTGATTCTTTATTGTAAATCATTACATCATCAAGCACTTTATCAATAAAATATTTAACAATAAATTCTTCTCTTTCATATTCACAAAGAATTATAAATGTTGAAGCATGGTCTCTGGCACAAGTGCTGTATTGCGATAAATTATTAACCAGTATTGAATTAAAATCTTTTAAAATTCTATCAGCATTTTTAATATCAAAAAGTTCGTTTAAAGCCTTGAATTTCTTTATTCCAACGCTGATTAACGCATATTTTTTATCAGGGTTATTATCAAGCAGTTCTCTTGCTTTTAAGACAAATTTATTTTTATTGTCCCCTTTAGTTACTTTATCCGTAAAAGCTATTTCATACACAACTTTTTCATGACTTCTTAATAGATTGTTACTGTAATACAAAAGCAAAAGCAAAAGCACACATACAAATACAACAATAACAATTAAACCTGATAAAAGCTTATCTATATGAAGCATCAAAACATCTAATGGGATTATTGTCATAACATAGCGTTGAGGTGTATCAATCATCGCAAAAGATGCAATGTATTTTTGCCCGTTATATTTAAATGCAAATGAGCCGCTGTCTTCTTCTGACAAATACCCCAAAATTTCTTCTTTCGATGTTTTAATAAATTTTATATTACGGCTAAAGAAATTTTTTGAGCTGTCTCTGTCTCTCGGGGGTTTAATCAAGAAATCCCCCTCTTTATCTATAATATAAGAAAACCCTTGCTTATTGTAATTGTTAAAACCAAGAATTTTCAAATAATCATCAGCATAAACCTGAGCACCCAAAACGCCGGTTATTTTACCATCTTTACCATATACAGGAATTCCAAATTCATTTACATATTTTTGCGGCATATCATCGCTTAATTTTGTTTCAGCAAAAACAGCGGTTCCGGATATAGCCCTTAAAAAACGTTCGTCATTTGACCAATCCGTAGAATTTAATCTTCCTGTACCCTTTTGAAAACGTACGGTTTTTCCGTTTGGATATGCAAAAACCAACCTGTGAAAATCATAATCAGAAATATGTGCCAAAAGGAAATTAGAAATTTCTTCATCATTATAATGCTGCATACCGGCAGCAAGCTTTGCGGATAATGTATTTAATTCGCTAATGGATGTTGAAATCCTGCCTTTTAAATTTGAAGCTGTCTGTAAAACACTTTGTTCTAAATATTTTTCAGCTGAATTGCGCTCTTTTGTCAAAATATGATTCACAAAAACCATAGCAAGAATTGCCATTACAATAGTAGCAACCTTTATTACAGTATAAATTTTGACAATTTTTTCTTCTTTTTGTTTATAAAAATCTAAGTTAAACAAGTAAATCTCCTTTTTGGTACTATAATTCCATCATATCTTGTTTAACACTTTTAGGCAAACCGCATGCTGTATATAGTGGAGAAAAGAAGATAGTCAACCCAACATAAGAATTACATTAAAATAAAAAATTTAATGGTGGAGATGGCGGGAGTCGAACCCGCGTCCAAAATGATGCCAAATGAACATCTACAAGCTTAGTTCATTTTTAAATCTCGACTGATTTAAGGGAAATAATCATAAACCTAAAAACCAATCAAAGCTTTTTTTGAAAGGAAAAACTAACCTTTAAGGTTGAAATCTTGACGTGCTAAGCCTAAAATCACACGCTGTACTTGCATAATTGACCTTGCATGCCGGCAAGTTGGGCATACAAAGTGGCTAACCTAATCTTCTTAGGCAGCTTTTAGTGCTCTAGCACCGAAAGCATTTCTAGCATCTACAACGTTATTAGCGTTTAATTTGTTTGCTCGTTTTTACCGGGAACAGCGCCCGTGCCTGCCGTCCAGATGACACAAACACCCTGTCAAATCCAAAAAACATCCCCATATTAAAATTTCAAAGTTCAAATTTTATCAGGCAAAATACCTAAAAAAACCTTTTGTATTTAGAATTATACCACACTAAATCCGCCATGCAAGGGGAAATAATGGAATGTCAGTCCTGATATTTTATCTTTATCCTTTTAAAATTAATTCATTATGAAAAAAATCTTTGTTGGTAAAAAAATTAAAAAATTAAGAGGACAAAGAACCTTGAGAGAATTTGCAGCATTATGCAATATCTCACCAAAAACCTTATTAAACATAGAAAACAACAAAGTTGAACCAAGACTAGATACTGTTTTTAAAATAGCAGATGGTTTAAATATAGAGTATGGGGAAATATTGGAAATATTAAAGCCTTAATTCTCCTTTTTATAAAACAGCACACCGTCCCTATCAATACTGTTTTTCATGCCTTCATGAGTCAAATTTTTATAATCTGTAACATCAAACATATATGGTGTTTCAAGGTCATCAAGTTCAGCCTCAATTCTTAATTCATAAGCGCTTTTGCCATCTGTCCATACAGCAAAATCAATATCTGAACCGTTTTTAAAATTTCCTTTAGCACGTGAACCATAAATCATAACCTTTTTCACTTCAGGTTTTGATTTAAAATATTCCAATAATTCTTTTATTGTTCTTTCAGGAAGTCCGAATTTATTCATCAAATTCCTTTATCTGCTCCCTAAATCTACACAATTCTTCAAAATATTCCGTACTGATTTTTTCTAAAACTTTATCAACCTTATCCATATTGTACTCATGGTTTGTTGCATTTCTATCCTTTAGCATATCAATCCATATTTGCCCGTTTTGGATAACTTCTTTATTAAAAGCTTCTTTTATTACTTGTCTTGGAAGCTGCACACTTATGCCGTTTATATTAAGGTAATCCTTCAGAACTTTCCACCCAAGTTCAAAACACACTTCAAATGATTGAACTAAAGCCATGTGAAAAATTACATTAAGCTTATCTTCTCTATAAGAGGCAATAATATCCTGAAATATTTGAAATGCTTTATTAAAATTTTCTATTCTCTCATTTAACCTTGACATAATAAACCCTCTACACTTCCCCGTAGCTTCCAAGCAGGCGGTAAAATTCGCATTTATTTTTGATATCAGAAAGCGTATGCCCGATTTCATCATACCCTTTATCAATATCTGCAAAGAAAATATACTCGCCAAAAACCTTCTTGGAAGGGCGGGATTCAAGATATATCATATTCAAATTGTGTTTATAAAAAACTTCCAGCACCTTCAAAAGGCTTCCTGATTCATTTTTAGTTGAAAAAGCAATGGAAGTTCTGTTTGGTTTTATAATATTTAAATCCTTCTTAGATAAAAGAATAAAGCGGGTTTTGTTATCCTTAACATCATTTATATCTCTATCCAAAACCTTTTTATCATAGAGCTTTGCACAAAATTCATTTGCAATAGAAGCCCAGGTTTCATCTTTCCCATCCAGCATGCTTGTTGCAGCAGATGTTGAATTTGCACTTACGATATTAACATTCTTCTTAAAATTATTTGCAATATACGTTTGGCACTGTGACAGCGCCTGAGGCATTGAAACAATATTTTCAATATCTTCCATATTTCCCTTCGAAATTAAACAATGAGAAATAGGGATTGTTAGCTCTGCCTGAATTTTCACATCTTCGCTTGTAGTTATTAATTTATCAATAGTCTCCCTTACAATTCCTTCAATAGAATTTTCAACAGGCAATACTGCAACCACGTCATCTTCACAATCAAGCTGCCCGATTACTCTTGTAATGCTTGAAATATCCTCTGCTCTTGATTTTAAACCAAGCTTTTCTTTAAAGGTTTCCATTGCAATTTGCGAATATGAACCTCTGGGACCTAAATATAGTATTTTTTTGATAGAATTATTCATATATCAATTTTAATACGACAGAGGCGAATATGGCAACAGGAAAGATAAAATTTGGAACAGACGGCTTTAGAGGTATTATTGCTGATGATTTCACGTTTGAAAACGTTAAAAAAATAACAAATGCAATAGCTGAATATATTTTTGAAACTTCATCAGATAAAACCGTTCTTATAGGCTATGACCCAAGATTTATGGCAGATAAATTTGCACATTTTTCAGCTGAAATTTTAGCAGATTTCGGCTTTAAGGTTTTATTAAGTTCAAAGGTTGTGCCAACCCCTGTAATTGCCTATGCTGCAACGGTTGAAAAAGATTGCGCAGGCGCTGTCATGTTTACAGCCTCTCATAACCCTAAAGAATATTTGGGAATTAAATTTATCCCAAACTATGGCGGTCCTGCAACTAAAGAAATGACAGATAAAATTGTCTCCCTAATTGATACAAAAAACCCTGAATTAAAAAATGACGGAAGCATTATTGAAAAGGATTTTGGAGAAGAATATTTTAAACATATTGAATCTTTGATAGATTTTAATGTTATAAAAAGTGCCGCTCCAAAATTTATATACGATGGGTTGTATAGTGCATCAATCGGATATTTTGACACACTTTTAAAAAGAAACGGGATAGATTTTGAAAGCACCAACCTTCATTATGACCCTGATTTTGGCGGAGGTTTGCCTGAACCTAAAGAAAAATATATGCACCATAAAAAAGAAGGTTTTTTAACCTTTGCAAACGATGGGGATGCCGATAGGTACGGGGTAATTGATGAAAAAGGCGAATACATAAGCCCGAATATAATTATGGCAATCCTTCTAAAATATTTATCGGGCAAAGATTTTAGGGGAAAAATGATAAAAACCGTCGGTGTCAGCCAGATTATAGACATAGTTTCAAAAAAACTTGGTATTGAAACAATCACAACGCCTGTCGGGTTTAAATGGCTGTCTGAAAAAATGAGAGAAAACGATACAATCCTTGCTGGAGAAGATTCTGGCGGTTTGAGTACAGGATGTCATATACCTGAAAAAGACGGTATTTTTGCAAACCTTTTAATACTCGAGGCTGTATCATCTTCTAATAAACCTTTGTATGAACTAAAAGATGAAATTTTAAAATTTGCAGGTACAGAATTTTTACAAGACAGAGTTGATATTAAATTAAAATCAGACGAAGAGAAAAAAGCTTTAATGGAGCAGTTTTCACAAGTAACCGAAATTTGCGGGCATAAGATATTTGATATTTTAAAAATTGACGGGGTTAAATTTTTCTTTGATAAAAAAGATAATAACAGCTCAAGCTGGATTTTAATGAGAGAATCAGGCACAGAACCGCTTTTAAGGTTTTATATTGAAACAGGCAGCAAAGAAAACCTTGAAAAAATTAAAGAATTTATCAAAAACAAAGTTGCTACTCTATAGAAGCTATATATGTTTGAAGATAAGGACATTCAGGCTCCAGCCGTTTGATTTTATCTTTATCTTCCTTTGATAAAGAAAAATGTAGTCCGTTTTTATCCTCTTTTATTGAAGCAGCCAAAATTTTTGCCGCTTTATAATCGTCTCCCGTATATTGAGAAAATTCTTTTACTATAACACCGGGGTTTTGAACTCTGCCGTTAAGCAAATTATGCAGTTCTATTGCTTTTTCGGTTCGTGAATTTCTGCCTTTAAATGTATCGAATGCAGGCTGAGACTTGAAAGATACGGAAGAGTTACCATCATTCAGCTTTATAGAACTGTTAAAATATGCGGTTTTCATATTCCTAAAGTTAATATTTGTTATTTTCATATCCGCTTAAGCTCCGCCTGTTATATCCAAATATGTTTTAAAATGTATTTTTGAAATATTTTTAAGTTCATCTTTACCGTATTTTAACATAAATTTTCTGCCTTGCTCTAAAACAAGATTAGAGGCGCCTTTTGGTAAATTAATTTCATATTCTGAAGATAATTTTGAAATCCTTTTTACAAATTCACCCCTTGCAAGAACGCTTGCTGCTGCAACTGCCGTATCGGATTCAGCCTTGGTTTGCTGAATCAGCCTGATATTTTTACCGCGTTCCTTTAGGGCGGATTGAATCACCCTTTCATCTGCAAATTTATCAGATATTGCTATCTCGCAAGGCTTTTTAGATAAAATATTTTCTAAAACGGTAGAATGCCCCCAGGCAAGTAATTTATTCAGATTTTTAAATTTACTGTAAAGTTCATTATATTTTGAAGGTGAAATTGCAATAATATCAAAAACTGAAACTTCCTTGATTAAATTTTGAAGTTCAAGAATCTTTTTATCATTCATTTTTTTACTATCACAAACACCGGCTTCCTGCAAAGTTTTAGCCCCATTTTCATCCAAAAGAACCCCGGCTATTACAAGCGGACCAAAAAAATCTCCTTTGCCTGATTCATCAATACCTATATGCGGATATGGTGCAATCTCACCCCCATCATCACTTGATACAGCAATTCCCGCCGTTTCAAAAAGGGAGTTTTTTTGCATTTCAAAATATTTTGAGACAATTTGCGCTGCAGCATTTCCCTGAATTACAAGCTTCCCGCTTTTATAAAAAGATGCCGTATACCCCTTGCCGCGTGCTTGGAAATACATATATTGCGGGGTGGAAAAAGAGGCATTTTCATTTTGAAAAATGGTTTTAAATTTTTCAATTTCAGAAGATGAAAATTTTGATGTATACGTATTTGTTGACATTTGCATTATTAAATAATATTTTCTTTACCTGTTTTAAAAATTATACCAACAAAATTTCTCTTGAAAATATTTTGTTTTTAGAATAACATTAAGTTTGTAAAGACTAGAAGCAGATATACCCAAGCATAATTATCTGGCTTTAAGAGATTATAAATTCTGCTATTTATAAGAATCAGGATTTTTAAAAAGTTTAAAATTGAATAATATGGCGGGTGTAGCCAAGTGGTTAAGGCTCCGGATTGTGGTTCCGGCATTCGTGGGTTCGAACCCCATCACCCGCCCCATTTTTAAAAAGACCTCTTTATGAGGTCTTTTTTGTAGTTATATCAATACTTTCCAGGGTTCGAGCAAAATAGCATTATTATTTTTTTGTTATTTTCTTTGTTTTACTTGTAGTTAATTGTTTTGCTTCTTTATTAAGGCGTCTTTCAACTTTTTTAATATCTTCTTCCGGCGGTAATTTTTCAGGATAAATATTTCTGTCAGTCAAAACTTTTCTTACATCTTGATTATTTTTAACATGCTCTTTGGTAATTTTATCTTCACTATTAAGATTATTATGCGTGGTATTAAAAGCAGTAATTTCATTTGCGAAGTCTTTTGCTTTTAAGGTAATCGTTGGTAGTACATCTGCCAAAGGCTTGCTATCCGGTATGTTAAAATCTTTTTTAAGAGACTTTGTTGTTTTCCCAAATAGTGCACAATCACCCCTACTTTTAATTTTTGCAAAACCTTTACTATCAATTCCTTTTTCAAATATAACTCTGCTTAATTGTTTATCACTTTCAGATAATTTGTGTCTTGCTTGCACTCTTTCTGCTTCCAATAGTCTTTGTTCAATAATTTCTTGTTTGCGGGTCTGAACTGCAAAATATGTTTGTGCAAATGCGATAACTTGTTTTCTGGGGTCGCCATTTTGAGCTATCAGATAACAAGCATAACGAGTTAGTTTATAATCTTTTTGTTCTCTTTCAGTTCCCGAGCCTATTTGCACCATTTTCCCGACGTCGGGAAAATGGTCTACAATTTGTTGACCACTATTTTTGCAAGCATCCTTTGCTCTTTCTATAACATTTTTAAATGTATCCCATTTTGCGTACTCTAAAAGTTCTTGCAGTTCTCTTGCATACCAAAATTCCACACCATTTTCATCAGTATGCATGTAATCTTCAAAGCTTTTATGTAATTTTGTTACAATTTCTTTTTCCATAATTACTTCCTTATCAAACCAATAAACAACATTATACTATATTTTGTAAGCATGTTAAAAATGTAAGATAAAAAATATTTATATTAAGAACCATCTTTTTAATGTATTAAATAACTTTTAATCTCACTTTCTAACAACAATGCTTCTTTTGTTGTGAAAGCGCATAGTAAAATATCAAAAAGTTCGTGCAACGACCCATCACCCGCCCCACTAATTTTAAGACCTCTTCAAGAGGTCTTTTTACAATCATATCAATGCTTTTCAAAAGTTCAAGTAGAATAGTTATTTTGAGTTTTTTAAACTACAAAATAACGGCAGAGAATAAATATCAATTTCTTCAATTGGTTTGCTGTCATGTTTTATTGAATACATTTGTCTTAAAATTGTCCAAGGTGAAGGCAGTTCTTTTGGCTCGTATCCGTTGTATAATGCTATATCATCACATAAATCCATAAGTACTCTATGCTTATTATAAAAATATTCCATTTCATCATCTTTATTTGGGTCAATATCAAGCAAATCAGGACGTAAGGATTTTATAGATAGAAGGATTGTTTTAATTGAGGGCTTATTTTTAAACTTTGGAAATTCCAACACACCTTTAATATTATGTCCCATATAAATTTCAAACATTAAAAGTACATCTAAATATTCTTGTCTGTGCTTTTCAAAATCTTTAAAATTGTAGTGGGCTATATCATTGCGTAAATTTAAAAGTTCCTGTCTGGATGAAATTAATTTTCCAAATTTTTCAGGAACTTTAAAATAAAAATTATTTACAATTTCTTCTTTTCTAAACTGTTCACAACATAAAACAATAAATAAAATATCCGATAAAAACATTATGTTTACTAATCTTATAAATTTTTGCGAACCTTTTGATATTTGCGGATTTTTTAATATCGCTAAAAAAGAGTTTCCTGTTGGATTATTATATTTAGCAAGCCGTTCCTTATTATAGAAAAATCTTTCAAAAATATTTATGACATCATCTTTATTAATAAGCCAATATTGATGAAATAAGCATTTGCTTCATAAGCATTTCAAGACGCATTAATCTGCCATAAATTTTAGAAAATTCAAAATAATATTTATCAATCATCTTGCAAGCTTAGCATTAAAAAAGTGTATGCACAAGACATACACTTACTTGCTTTTGTACCAAGGGAACCTGTCAGAGCAGGCTTATGCCCAGTCTCATTTTTGAGCAAGGGTACACTATTATTATAATTTACTTCATGATTGTTTTCAATATTGTCAACATGTTTATAAAAATAAATTTACAGATATTTACACATAATTATAAATAATTACAATAATAAGCCTTAATTTCCATGCTACAATTTCTCTATGCTAAACATTATTTCAGTTTTTATAGGCGGGGGTTTAGGGGCAGTTTTAAGGTATTTATCCAGTGTTGCTGCAATAAAATATATCCATCTTAATTTCCCTATCGCAACGCTTTTTGTAAATATTTTAGGCGGATTCATTATAGGTTTTTTATATGTATATTTTATTGATAAGCCCCAAATTAATCAAAATCTCAAACTGGCTCTTACAGTTGGCTTTTGCGGCGGGCTTACTACATTCAGCACCTTTTCTTTAGAAATTTTTAAAATGATTTCTGAACATCAATTTATGCAAGCCTCTTTTTATACTGTTGTTAGTGTCATTTTGTGCCTGGCTGCTGTTACTTTTGGTATTTATACAGCAAAATGCTTATAACAAAAAGCCTTTAAATATGCTTCTTTTAGCCTTTCTATTAATAAAACTTAATATTATATAATATTAAAGGCAATTAGTGTTCTTTTCACGTTTTATACAAAGCAAAGGTTGGAAATTTGTAAAAAGATTGAATAAGGTCAATTAAAATCCCAATAATAAATTCAACAACCCCTAACTAACACCCCCATAAAATTTTAATCTATCATCATTTTCCTCTCTCTATTTAGACTTTGATGAACTTTTGATATTTTTATTCTGATGACGATACTTAAAAATATCAAGGAACAAATCAAAGCAGCACCTTGTGACGGTTTTTATATTCCGCCATGAGGTGCTTTATTTTAAAAATTATTTACATTAGATTGATTAAATTACTGGGCTTGAGCGTTTTCTTCTTTTGTCTTTTGGATAATAGAATTAATTAAATCAATATAAATATCTCTTTTCATTATGGCAAATTTATAGCTTTCACCATTTACAATATTAATAATAAAAGCGACAGGCATAATCCCTTTTACATTTGCTTTTTCAACAGAAACAATCTCATTATATGAAATGGTTATATTTAAACCGCCAAACCACTGAAACATACTTCTGAACATAACTCTTTTATTCGTAAATGCAAATTCACCTGAATTTTGAGTTTCCTGCCCAAGAGTCTTTTGCCAGTAATCCCCTTTAACATTCTTTATAATCTCTTCTCCATCCATAAGTTCAAACTGTTCAGGGTGAAGTTTTGTACTTTTTACAATTAAAACAATTACTCCAATAAATATTAAAAAGCCGATTGCTTGCCCTAAAAAACTAATAAGCATCATTATACCTCCCGTCTAAACTTCTCTTAAAAATAATAATAGTGCAAAAATCCTAAGGTTCAACAATTAAATCTTTACTATCAGGCATAAATTCAACAGAATCAGTATTCGGGTTCAAATACCTAAGCCACTTGCTGAATGATGAAGCAGAATAAATTCTATGTCTGCACTCATTCATTAAAATAAAATCTAAATACCCGCTGGATTCATCATTAATATCAATAAAATTAATGTTTTTATATTTTTGAAGTTTTTCTTTCGCCCAGTTTATATCATCTGAAAATACAAAAAAGTGTGATTTTTCAAAATTATTATTCATAAAATCCATCTTTTCAAAAAGAAATTCGGGTTTTACAACAGGGATTTTTAATTTCAAATAATCACCGCGCCTGATATGCACCCCGATAGAATCTTTAAAACTCTTTATCTTATCAAAAACCATTCTGTTTCTTTCATCCAAAGGTTCCCTCAAAACAAAATGACCTCTCATTTTATTTTTAAAATCTTCATCGTTAAATTCTTCTATAGGAGAATAGCAGTCGCAGACTGCGCCATCTTTTAAACCGTATTTTAATACATCTTCATATGATACAATCTTTGATAAGAAAGATGGTGTTTTTTTAGGATATATATTGTATCCTGCTCTAATCCCGGCTAAAATCTTATATAAAGAATTAAAATAAATCTTTCTATTAAATAAAATATTTTTAAACAAAAATTTATAAGATAAAAATGGAGTTTTTTGCGCTAAAAAAATTTTAATTTCTTCATTTGAAGCAAAGGTTAAACCGGTATTGAATTTATCCAAAACAAAGGCTCTATCGGGGTTTTTCTCACAGGTCATTAAAAATTTTACATTAAACCCTTTTTCAATTAAAAACTGTGCAAAAACATAATTGCCTATTTGGTTTCCAAGACCGCTATGAGGGCATATTAATAACATTAAAGCCCGCTCCCTTCAGTGTTTTGCACACTTTCAAGCTGCATATCGGAACGTTTAGGGTAAAATTCTATACTGCTTGCTTCATCATTTTTAAAACCCTTTCTATACGGGTTAAAATACCTTATCCAAAGGCTGAATGTGGAATTAGAATAAATTCTGTGTTTGCATTTATCAAATAAGAGAAAATCAAGATACCCTGTTTCTTCATCATTTACATCCACAAAATCAATATTATTAAAACCTTTTATATTCTCTTTTACCCAGTCCATTCCGTTTGAAAATATGAAAAAACGCACCCCATCAAGGCTTTCATTCATATATTTCATTTTATCTAAGATAAATTCAGATTTTACTACAGGTATTTTAAAATTTATAAAATCGCCACGGCGAATATGTATCCCGACAGGGTTTTTAACACTTTTAATCTTTTCTAAAACAGAAGCATTTTTTGAATCCGCTAAAAGCTCGCTTTCTCTGGAGAATAAGATGCCTCTCATTTTATTTTTAAAATCTTCATCGTTAAATTCTTCTATAGGAGAATAACAATCGCAGATTGCGCCATCTTTTAAACCGTATTTTAATACATCTTTATGTGTTACCAGCTTTGATAAAAAAGATGGTGTTTTTTTAGGATATATATTGTATCTTGACCTTATCCTCTTTAAAAAATTCCAAAGATTGTTGCGCCAGATTTTATCAAAAATATTTTTAGTAAAAAGATTAAAAAGCAAAAGCGGGCTGGTTTTTAATTTTATAAATCTTTCAATATCAAAATGCTCTGCAATATCTAGTTCAACCCCAAGCTTATGGATTACAACTTCTCGATAATCACCAACATTATTTGAAGCTATAATTTTACACTCAATTCCTTTTTCCATCAGAAATTGTGCAAAAATATAGTTGCCTATTTGGTTTCCAAGACCGCCGTTTAAACAAATTAACATAGGTTTATTTTAACATAAAACCCGCTTTTGATAATATTCAAACATATAAGACTGCAGTGCTGTTATTTAATACAATTTTTAGCCCTTACCAAAATTTCAGGAATATCCATCTTATCTGTAAACATTTCAATATAAACAAGCCCTTCTTTTTGTTCTTCTCTAGTTAAATCAAGCGCACTTTTAAGCTCTTTTGATGTCTTTACACTGTGGTAAAAATATTTACCCTCATTCAAATTAAAAAACTCAAGAGCTTTTTTATAATCCCAAGATGTTATGTTGTTAAAAACATCATCAGGATTATTAGAAAGTACTCTTTCAATAGTATAACCGCTGTTATTTAACACAAAAATCACAGGTTTAATGCCGAACTTAAACATATTGGCAAGCTCCTGCACTGTTAATTGGTGAGAACCTTCGCCTGTAAAAAGAATCGGTCTTTTGCTCCTGTCTGCCATTGCTGCCCCAAATGATGCAGGGGTCGCCCAGCCAATTGAGCCCCACATAGTCTGGCTTATATAGTTTGAACTTTTTTTGAGCCTGATATTTGACCCGGGGAAAGAAATTATTCCTGTTTCCACAATAATTGTGTCATTTTCATCTAAAAAGTCTTGTATTAAAGGGAAAATTTCATCAACCTTAAGATGATTATTTGAAACTTCAACATTTCTATACCCGTGAAAAACCGGCAAATATTGGGCTTTAGGTTTTAGTGAAGAAGAATTTAAAAGTGTGCTCATTAATTCATCAATAAGTACATTTTCATATCTTTCTCCATCAATTATTGTGTAATTTGATTGAATATCAACCCTGAATCTTTCATCAGGTTTTACAACAAAACCAAGCGTGTTAAGGTCTGAAAACAGTGTACCAAAGCAAAGTACAAGGTCAGAGCCCTCATAGATTATTCTAAATTCTTCATTTCCAAGCGCCCCATGGTTTACGCCGATAAAATTTCTGTTATCTTCATCAATTAAGCCTTTTCCCATAATCATTGAAGTAATTCTAAGGTTATATTTATCAACGAAACTGTTAAGTTCTTTTTGCAGCCTGAATCTTTTCATTAAATAATCAGTTATAATGAGCGGATTTTTGGCAGCGTTGATTAGAGAAACAATTTTTTGCGCTGCAGCTTTAAGATTATCAGGATTTGATTTTATATAAATTTCAGGGATTTTATCATCGATTAAATGATTGCAAATATCAACAGGAAGCGCGATATAGACAGGTTTTTTAAATTTTACAAAAGTTTCAATTACTCTATCTATTTCAGATTTTGCATTATCTTCGGTTAAATAAGCAGTGGTTGAAGTTACATTTTGATAAATCCTCTCAAATGCATAATAATCAGGCTCTGAAAAATTATGATGCACAGGCACATTAGATTTAATACAGGCTGTTTTTGGCACTCCTGCAATTTTTATAACAGGAACATTCTCGCTATACGCCCCTGCAATACCGTTTATGGCGCTTAATTCCCCGACCCCAAATGTAGTAATAACAGCGCCGTACCCTTTTATTCTGGCGTACCCGTCAGCAGCATAGGCTGCATTTAATTCATTTGTACAGTTTATCCAGTTTGTATTAGGATTATTTACTACAGAATCAAGTATATTAAAATTATAATCCCCGGGCAGCCCGAATATATCAGTTATTCCAAGCCCTGCTAATCTTTTTATTAAATAATCAGATACCTTTATTTTCATCTTCTATACTCCAAATTTATTTACTACATTTGTAATACAAATATCATTTTAAATCAAGTGTAAAATTATTTACTTCTATTTTGGTAATAATTTTATTTTTAAAGTAATCTTAAATTATGAGCAATATCCCGATAGTCTATATAACAGATGATAATTATGTAATGCCTACAATAGTTTCTATAACTTCACTTATGGAAAATATGGAAAAATCGCATCCTGTATTTGTTTTGGGTATTAATCTTTCAGAAAAGAATAAAGATTATTTTAAAGTATTCAAAAACATTGAATTGCTTGATTTAGAAAATAAGTATAAAGATTTAGATTTAAAACATTTATACGTTTCAAAAGCCGCCCTTTTTAAATTTGATTTAGCGGAAATTTTTAAAAATTATGATAAAGTTTTGTACCTTGATTCAGATATTTTAATTTTAAGAGATTTTTCAAAACTCCTTAAAACCGATATTGAAAAATACTATGCAGCCGTTGTAAAGGATATATCAGCATTTTTAAGAGGAGATGCACAAAAAATAGGACTTGGCAAAAACTATTTTAACTCAGGAATGATGCTTTTAAATACTAAAAAAATGCGGCAGGATAATATAAAAGAAAAGCTTATAAAAACAAGGTTAAATTCCAGTTCCAAAAAATTTATGGACCAAGATACGTTTAATATTGTATTTAAAGACTGTGTAAAATTTGTAAACCCTGAATATAACTACCTTGTAACTAATTCAAAATTAACACCCTCCACTGTAAAGCATTTTTTCAAAGTTAAAAAAATTAGCCCTGCAATCTTGCATTTAACCTACCTGAAACCCTGGAAATATGAAGGTGTATCGTATTCTAAAGAATGGATGAAATACTATAATTTAAGCCCGTTTAAAAATGAAAGATTAAATTTAGAAAAGAATACAGAACAATTCAAAATTTATAATAAAACAAAATTCGGTGATAGATGGGTAATAGATTTCTTTAAAGTAAGATTCAGCTATAAAAAAGGCGGAAAAGATTTTAGATTCTTCTACCCGTAAGACTTAGTAAAACCAGGCATAAAATTTAAATCCTTTAAATCCATTAATTCATATTTATTAAAATATGTTACAATTTCTTTAACTATTTTAAAAGAAAGGATAAATTACCATGTGGGAAAAAGATGTAAACATCAATGAAGTAAAAGAAATCCTCACTAAATCAAAGGTTTTCTTTGGCGTCGGCGCCATTAAAAAGATTGATGAAATCTCTAAAGACCTTAAAGAAAAAGGAATTGATAAAGTAATTGTCATTTCAGGAAAAGGCGCTTATAAAATAACAGGCGCTTGGGATTACGTTGAAGAAGCGCTTAAAAACCATAATATCGGATATATTAACTATGCAAAAGTAACTCCAAACCCTACAACAGATAATATTGATGAAGCAGCTAAAATGGCTAAGGATTTTGGCGCAAAAGCAGTTATTGCAATCGGAGGCGGAAGTGCTATTGATACAGGAAAAAGCGTTGCAATTTTAATGGAATACGAAAATGAAACCGGTGCAAGTCTTTATGAATACAAATTTAACCCAACAAAAGCAGCACCCATTGTTGCAATTAATTTAACCCACGGTACAGGAACGGAAGTAAACCGTTTTGCCGTTGCAACCCTTTTAGAAAAGAATTATAAACCTGCAATTGCTTATGATTGCATATACCCGACATATTCAATTGATGACCCCGCCCTAATGACAAAGCTTTCAGCCAACCAAACGCTTTATGTTTCAGTAGATGCCGTAAATCACGTTGTAGAAGGCGCAACATCAAAAGTAGCTTCCCCATATGCAATCACTCTTGCAAAAGAAACAATTCGCCTTGTTGCAAAATATTTACCTATGGCAATTAAAGACCCTAATGATATGGAAGCAAGATATTATCTGCTCTATGCCTCACTTCTTGGCGGTATATGCTTTGATAACGGACTTTTACACTATACCCATGCTCTTGAACACCCTCTAAGTGCCGTAAAACCTGATTTATCCCACGGCTTGGGGCTTGCAATGCTGTTACCTTCAGTTATTAACTGCATTTATAAAGATAAAGCAGCAACTTTGGCTGATATTTTAGAACCTATCGTACCCGGATTAAAGGGTGATACAAATGAATCAGAAATTGCCGCAAAGGGCGTTCAAAAATGGCTTTTTGATATCGGTGTTAAAGAAAAACTTGAAGATATGGGCTTTAAGGCTGATGATATTAAAAAATTAACAAACCTTGCCTTTGAAACCCCGTCTTTAGGAATGCTTTTAGGTTTAGCGCCGAATGAAGCAAATGAAGCAACCGTTTGCAGAATCTATGAAACCTCAATGAAGGTTATGTAATTTAGCAAAATAGTTAATAATTAAAAAGCGGCGGCAGATATAATTTCTGCCGCCTTTTTAATTTTATTTTGAGTAATTTTGGCAATTGAAACAAAATGAGATATCGTTTAAAATTCAATTATACTTTTAAATTTCGCTGAATTTTTATACCATTTTTAAACTTTTTAAACTGGAAAGGAATTAAACTAATGTCTTTTACCTTCAAAAACTTTTTTAATAAAGTTTCAAATAATAACAGAATATTTACAAGTAAAGATATTAAAAATATGTCTTCAAAAGAATTTCAAATCGTAGTGTTCCATAAAAATTGTTCATCACAATTTTTATTGGGAACACCGGCTCACGCAAAGAAAAAGCAATAGACTACCAGATGATAAATTTAGGAATACCAACCAATTCTGAATTAAAAAACAGGGACGACATCGTGTTTGTACATGAATATTTAAGAGAGGATGGTACTGTTGTGAGAGCACATAATAGAAGCAAGCCGGAAAATGGAATTTCAATTATGAACAGTACAAATAAAGTTGTTACAGACAATATAACTTTCGGTGAATCAATAATTAATGATTTAGCAAAAGACGCAGGCATCATTTTCCCACTGGCTAATGCTAATTTACAAAATGCAACAAATAACTTTATCGCTGCAAAAAATTATGACCACGCACATATTATACGCTCTGTTTCTGAAATTAAAGATAAGAATTTGCTTGATTTAATGAAACGGGTTAATATCCCTGAAAATTCAAAAGGGGTCTATTATGATATAAATTCTCAATATTCTAAAAATTTATTCCATTCTAATGAAATACAATCTTATTTAAAGAATAATATCGGAACACTATTTAATACAGATAAGACAATTGTTGCAGACATTGAATTTCTAAGCAAAAATGATTATGATAATTATCTTGGAGTTCAAAACTGTAAATTATTTAATCCAAAGATTGGAAAAGACGGATATTTTGATGCAAAAATAATTGATTATTATGATTTTGAATACAGGATGCCTAATAATATTTTTGATTTTAAAAAACACATAAATAATTGGGGTTATTCAATGCAAGAGAAAAACCAGCTTTGAAATTATTTCAATATATCATATCCATGAAAAAATATGGTAATTAATGGAAATAATTAATATGAACAATAAAAATATATTTTTCAAAAATTAAAATATTCACAAAAAAGCTTGATGATAAAGTATTATTTTATTTATCACTAGCCTCTTTTATAATTGCAACCATTCTATATATTTTAAGCCTGTTTTATTATCCTGCAATAAAAACTTTACAAACAGGTTTATTCTATTTTATTCCGTTTTTACTTATAATTCTGGTTTATTATTTTATCCGAATTTCTCTTCATCCAAATTTTTTAGCTTTTGCAAAGGTATTGTCTGCAATATTAAATATTTTCATAATTGGTATATTGCAGGTTATTTTAAGTTTTTGTGTAATTTTTGTAATTGAAAATGATTATGAAGAAGCAATAAGCAAAGATATTAAAGCCTATAGCAGACTTTTAAAAAGTGCCTCAGAGTTTGAAACCAAGCATTTCCCTCAAATTATTCCGCCTGAAAGTAAAAATATTAAGGCATACAAAAGCCCTGATAGTTTTTTTGGAAGCGAAAGAATTATTTTATCCTTTGAAATTGATAAAGAATATATAGAAAATGAACTTGAAAAATATAAATTTATCGTAATCAAAGGACCTTATTTAACAGATAACGAATATAAAGATAATACTGAAAGATATTATGCTGTTAATGATATTGATTTAAACAAAGCAGGCTTTAAATTTTATGCAATAGGTAAAGGGTCTGGCGAATACGGTATTGCAGTGAATGATAAAACAAACAGAATACTGTATTACAGCATAACGCTTGATTAGAAAACTTTATTAAATAAAAATAAAGCCGCTATACTTAGCGGCTACTAGACTTGGGGAGGAGGTTTTGAGTGAGAGCTCAATTGCCCTCATATTATTATTTTCGGCACATTAATTTTTTTCTTTAATAATCCGCTTCAATATCCACCAAATGTATGAGATTTAATCAAATATTGATTTTTCTACATTATTAGGTTGATTTAAAATACTAAACATTTATATATACTACTCCAATGTAGGAGGGCATGCGCCTGCAAACAAAACGGCAGTAATATACATCACCAAAGCACTTAAAAATATAAGAATATGCCCTTTAAAAGATATTTAAAAGTATCTTTAAAATTTGGAGGAGAAAAATTTAAAATGGCAAAAAGTGTTTCCAAAAAAAATGTACAAGAAGCTCAAAACCAAGGTTTAAGAGTTGTTACCACCCCAAAAACAAAACCATATAACGATATTGACCTGAATAACTGGAAACTGTATTCTCATATAAAAACAGGCTCCCTTTGGGAATTTGCCTCACGTGATAAATCTAACGGGCATTCTTATGATTACCATGGAAATTATATCCCGCAAATTGCGACCCAATTATTTGAAAGATATACAAAGAAAAATGATATCGTGCTTGATTTATTCTTTGGCTCAGGCACAAGCGCCATTGAAGCATTAAATATGGAAAGAAGATGCATCGGCGTTGAATTAAAGCAAGAGATGGTAGATTACGTATCTGAAAAATTCTCTAAAAAAGAATTGGTAACAGATGTAAATATTATCTGTGGTGATTCAGCAAGTGAAGATACAAAGGCTAAAGTTCAAGCCAGACTTGAAATTATGGGCAAAGAACAAGGTAAAGATAAAGCCCAGTTTGTAGTTTTACATCCGCCTTATGATGATATCATTAAGTTTTCTGATAAAAAAGAAGATTTATCAAACTGCGCCACCACTGAAGAATTTTACGACTTGTTTGAAAAAGTAGCTAAAAATGCATATGACCTGCTTGAGAAAGGCAGATTTGCAGCACTTATCATAGGAGATGAGTATAAAAATTCAAGAGTAATTCCCCTTGGGTTTGAATGCATGAAACGGATGGAAAACGTTGGCTTTATAACAAAAGCTATTGTTGTAAAAAATATAACTGGAAATGAAAAAGCAAAAGGCAAAACCGCAAACTTATGGCGCTACAGAGCCCTTGCAGGCGGCTTCAACATCTTTGAACATGAATATATCATGACCTTTCAAAAGGTGTAGAATCCAACATGTTTAACCCGGATTATGAAAAAGAGATGAATATAGTGCTTGACAAAGCCAATAATTCACCAACTGAAAGAGTTGAAGCAAAAATTGGCAAAGTTTCAAAGCAATTAATTTTAGATGCAAAAAACAATGGTTTTGAGTTGTCTTCTGAATATTATCACAATATTGATGTTTCGGGAACAAGGCATGCGTTAATTAATCATGGTAAAACAGGAAAACTCGAAAAGCGGGGGATGCAGGAACCTATTTCTAATGAAGATTTTAAATTAATTCCCAAAATAATATATAATTACGACAGCATTCAATTTGGAGAAACAGACAGCAAAAATACGCCTCTAATTAAATATGCAAAAACTTTTTCAAATAGTGTTATTTATTATGTTGAAGAAATAAGAACAGGTAAGAAAACTTTAACCATAAAAACAATGTATAAAAAATGCCGATAGTCTCAGCTATTTATCAGAGTTAACTGATACGCTTGAACTTCTATCGGCTATCTTTATTATAACCCATTTTCATCAAATCTCAACCCTTTTAATGGAGATTTGAAACCTAATCCTTCCTCTTCACTGGGACGAGGTCATATCCTAAGGCATCGGCTAAAATAAAGGCTTCTGTAAAACGGAGAGTGTCTTTATAAAGTTTGTCCGAAAGTGAACCTTTTGTAAAATGTCTGCCTGTTTTTTCAACTAATATTTTGGCAGCTTTTTCATAGTTAATACACTCTTGTGTACACAAAATTTTTACAAATTGTCTTGAGTTCATTTTAAAATAATATATTCATTTGACAAAAAATCCCATATCAGATAAGATAATCTTTATAAAACGTTTTTAAACGCTATAAAACGTTTAATTATTAAAAAGTATGAATTATATTTAGTTGGAAAATTATGTGCGCTGAAAAAAATATTGATGAAATAATCGCAGAAAGACTTGAAACAATGGACAAATCCTTGAATGAAGTTTCAAAAGTAATCACTGAAATCCGCTCTGAGAGCGCTATGATGTCTTATCTGATACTTACAAGACAAAAACTTGCTGAAAATTGTACCGTCTGTGAAACTTTTCCCGTGAAAAATAAATAATCGCCTAAAATCCTTACTGCACCAAAAATTTCGGGTTCAAAGCAAGCCACTGATATGCATCCTCTTTTGCAGGCATCTCAACTATATAAATCCCGCCATGCTTTCCCCTCTGGCAAAAGAGCATTCCTTGTTCTACCATCTCATTTACAGCACGTCTTATTGTGTTTGTTGAAACATTTAAAATGCTTGCAAGATTTTTCATTGAAGGCAGCTTATCTCCTGCTTCATGGTGGGTTATCATATATTTTTTAATTTGGTCTAAAACCCGCTCCCAATCATAAGAATAAGATTGTTTAATATTTGAAACACCGCTTTTTGGGTGTGACATAAATCTGGATTTTTCACCAGTCTCTTTTTTTGCCTTATCAGGCTCATTTATATATCTTGTACCGTATCTTCCTCTTAAAGATATAATTATTTTTTCCTTATTAAGCCTTTTCATAGCATCATTTACCGTGCGCACAGAAACATTAAACATCTTGGCAAATTCTTCATTCGGCATGATTTTATCGTTCAATTTGTAATTTTTTGAAATATACTGCTTAATTTTTGTATAAAGTTTTTTTGAAAGGGTACCCTTTTGCGCCTCTATATTATACTCCTGAGTATTTTCTCCAATTTCAAGCTCATTATAATCACAGTTTAAAATTTTTGATACCCTGTTTAAGGAAGAAGCATTTTGAATAATTACACCTTCTCTAATTAACATATCAAAAGCAAGCCGTACGGTATTTTGTGATACATCAATCTCATTCGCTATAATCCTTGCTGCAGGAAGGACTGCACCCTTTTTCATCTTATTTTCAATTATGTATTTTTTAATTCTAAAACAAGCTGAATCCTTTTTTGAAAGTGCTTTTTGAGAAAGTTCAGGATTATTTTTATCTGCAATCATAGTGCCCTTGCACTGCCTTGATTTAAAATACCCCAAATCTTCAGCATACCTTATGGCATTTTGCATGGTACCGGTGCTTACATTATGAAATTTCGCAAAATCTTTTTTTGAAGGTATTAAATCTCCAAAATTAAATAAATTTTTATCAAGCCCGTCTTCAACCCAATTAATAAGCCAATTTAAAAGCATGCGGTCTTTTGGTATATTATTTAAAACACCTTCTTTTATATCCGATGGCGGCATATGAATATCTGTAATTTCTATCTTTTTCATAATTGTTTTTTTAATTATACAATACTTAAACAAAAAATATTTTGTCAAAAAATTTCCTTTTTGGGCGTTATATTATAAAATAAAACAAAGCCTTTACTTTGGTTTTGAATTGGGGAAATTAAGTGAAAATAAACAGTATAAGTCCTGTTTTTTACAATAATTTCGGGCTATTTAAGCGCCCAAAAGAAAAGTCTGCAAGCAAAATTCAAAATTATGACCAAAGCCAAAAAGGAATATATGTTAAACCTATTCAAACCACAAAAAAGCAGGAAGATACCATCTCTCGTGCTCTAAATGAACTAAAGCAGGTTGAATTTTTACCGAATGATGTCATTTATATGAAAAATTTAGGGGTAAATCTTCCTTTTAAAAACGGTATGGAGGCGGTAAATTACTTAAATAGCAAACATATAGACATTATGTATGCTGAATTTTCAGATAAAAATGTTCATGCATGCCTTGATACATCAAACAAAACTCCTGTTGTCTTAATAAATTCTGATTATAAAGATTTAGCCACCTTTCCTGATATTTTAGCCATATCAGAAGCCATGATTCATGAAGCAGGACATGCCAAAGATAACGATTCCATAAATTCTATTCAGGAAGAAATAGATTGCCTTGCGCTAAATGTTTTAGCACACCAGCATTATAAAAAATCTTACCCGGATGTTTTTAAAAATCAAAATTCTCCTCTTTATTTAGAGGGTGTAAACCTTTATGATAAACTGTTTTTCGATTTTGACCCCAAAAAAGAAGCCCTGAAAAGAAGAGTTTCAGATAAATACGGATATTTAAACACAGCCTCTCCTTATCATGCAGCATCATTAATGGCAAGAGAAATTAAAGAAATAACCAAATAGTTTTTTAAAATCATGGATTTATTTAGTTTAATTAAAAAATTGTTACAAAAATTTACATACAATTTCCCGTTTTTAGGACTTTTTAGTCAAAAAAATATTTTCACAATATTTATAAAAGTAAACAAATATGATATAATGAATTTATGTTGTTAGTTAAAAGTGTGCATGTGTGTTAAAAAATCGGGAGGTGCTAAACATGACTACTCTTGTAGAAAAGCTCAAAGTTAAATCACCCATCAAATCAAAATTCGAAGATGAATTTCAAACTTACCTCAAGGCTCAATGTCTAAAAACTACATTTAACGGTATTGAACTTGAAACATTCAGCTGGTACAAAAAAATGTTAGGTTTAATGTAGTTCAAACCCCGCAAAAAGTTAAATGCAGTGTTAAGCAAAAATTTTTAAAGAACATGAGAGTTTAAAAGATTTAGTTTAATTCAGCAAAGGCAGGAATCTCCTGCCTCTTTTTGTATCCTCGTGCCGTTTTTAAGAACACATTTTATTTTGGGCGTATAATTTAATTATGGAATACTGTTCAAAATGCGGAAATAAATTAATTTTAAAAGAATCTTTTAACTGTGGAATAAGCGATGGGATGGTGCCTTTTTGCACAAAATGTAATGAATTTCGTTTTCCTATGTTTAATTCTGCGGTAAGCAGCGTCATTTATAATAAAGATTTTTCAAAAACCCTTCTGGTGCAGCAATATGGGCGGGGCGTAAATATTTTGGTTGCAGGATACGTTAATAAGGGTGAAACCCTGGAACAGGCTCTTGTGCGTGAAATTAAAGAAGAGACAGGGCTTTGCGTTATTTCCTATCAATTTAATGTAAGCAAATATTTTGAAAAATCAAACAGTTTAATTTGTAACTTTATAGTTACAACAGAAGATGAAAACCTGTACCCGAATAGTGAAATAGACTTTGCAAAATGGTATACAATTAGCGAAGCTGGAGAAGAAATTTATAAAAACAGCCTTGCAGAAGAATTTTTCTTAAAATCATTGGGGAAGATTAGCTCCATGCAGATAAGATAAAAGCTTAACCTTGAAACCTTATAAAATTAAGGTATAATAAGAATACGGGGAACGGTAGCGCTAACTACCGTAACCTATAAAAGCTAGAGTGGCACTTATCTTTTCTGATGAGTGCTACTTTTTATTACAAAAAGAATTAACAAAATCAATAAAAGACTTAGATTAAATTCATTCATAATTTAGCCCTCCTTTCTTTAAAACTTCTGACCCAAAGCCAGAGTGTTGTCGTGTCAGAGTTTTATTAAAAAGATATAGGCTTGGCTCCCTCAATATTTTATTAAGTAATTAAAATTTAAATTTACTGAAAAACAAGGTTATCTTATAATCTCCATAACCTCATCCAGTTCTTTCTTTGGAGGTTTATTCGGATTATCCGTATAAGGTTTTCCTACCGCAAGAAGGGTTGTAATTTTTTCATTATCCGATAACTTCAAAATATTTTTAATTTCATCACAGGCTAAAACAGGCGCCACCATCCAGCAGCTTGAAAGCCCCAAGGCATGTGCTGATAATATCATATTTTCAATAGCACCGCCCATGCTTAAAAGATAAGAATCAGGGCGCATTCTGGATATTTCTTCTTTAGAATATCCGGCTTGCTCTAATACTCCGCCCATAAAAGATGGAGCCTTAGTTTCAACACAAACAATCACAACAGGAGCATTTTCAAAAAAGGTTGAATGCCCCTTATAGCTTAAAACCTGGGCTTTTGTTGCTTCGTCTAAATTTTTTGTAATTTCATCATATTTATTTGAAATAGCCTCAGCCATTTTATGTTTAATATCCTGGTTTAAAACAGCTATAAAACGCCAATTTTGCATATTTATGGCAGATGGAGCAAAGCGGGCAGAATTTATTATCCTCTTAACCTCATCTTCTGTCGGTACATAATCAGTATATTTTCTGATAGTTTTTCTTGTATCAATACACTCAAATATTTCCATAATAGAACTCCTTATAGTAAAATAGACTTATGAATAACATTAAAACAATAATTCTGATTGTAGCTTTTTTTATTTGCTTTGTAAATTATACAAATCTTAACACTTCGGCTAAAGAAAATTTTGAATATAACGTATACAGACCTGAAACTTTTGAAAAACTGCAAACTGAAACCCCAAAGTTTGAGAGCGATTCGAACGTTTTATTTATTGTTGATTTTTCTAATTCAATGAATGACAAAATGGGTCAAAAAACCAAAATGCAGGTAGCACTCGATACTTTGACAATTATTTTGCCTAAAATCCCTGCCAATGTTAGAACAGGGCTTAGAGTATATGGCTATAAAGCAGGTTTTACATACCTTCAAGGGTGTATGGCATCAAAACTTGCCGTACCGTTTGCAGCTCAAAACGCCGATAGAATCCTTGGAGCGCTTTATAATACAAGGGCTGTAGGCTGGACACCTATTACGTATTCTCTAAAACAGGCAGTAAATGTGGATTTTCAGGGTATTAACGGGAAAAAACATATAGTATTATTAACCGATGGCGGAGAAAATTGCGATGAGAGCCCCTGTACATATGCAATTGAGCTAATGAAGCTTAGAGATGACATATCAATAGATGTTATAGCCTTTGATATCAACGATTTAGAGGCAAATGACCAACTAAGATGCGCTGCCGTTGCAACCAGAGGCAAATTTTATACCGCAAACACACCCTATCAGCTCTTAGACAGCTTATTTGAAAGCTTAAATATCGATAAAAACGTAAAAGGTACGATAAAAATTGATGAAAACTAATGAAATTAAGGATTTAGAATGTATGAGATTGTCTGAAAGCCTGGAAGACTACCTTGAAGCGATTTACAACGAGGTAAAACTCAAGGGAGAAGCCAAGGTTACAGATATTTCAAACATATTAAACGTCAAAAAGGCTTCTGTAACAGGCGCTTTAATCAGCTTAAAAAATAAAAAACTAATAAATTACGAGCCATACTCAAGCATTACACTTACAAAAGAAGGCGAAAGGCTTGCAGCAGAAATCATTGAGCGGCATACTGTAATGTGCGAATTTTTGGAAAATATCCTGAATCTCCCTAAAGACGAGGCTATTGAGAATGCTTGCAAAATGGAACACATAATGTCAGAGATAATGTTTGAGCGAATGACAAAATTTTCAATTTTTGTTCAAGAACTTTGTAAAAATTCTCCTGAATTAAAAGAAAAAATTTTAAATCTTTATAAATAAATTTTTATATCTTAAATATGTTAAAAAATACCCGGGCTAAAATTCAAGGTTTATGGCTTTTATTTTGGACAAACGGGCAAAATACTTAATATTACTGAATTTATGACTATTTAACGTTTGAAATTCTCACCCAATAAAGCTTTCAATCATAATTAAAAAATAAAATAAAAAACTTTATCCGAAAAAACAATAAAAAACCCTTATTGTAAAGGGTTATTGGGGTTTTTAAACACCTAAAATGCAACATTGATAATTAATTCAGCTAAATTAACATAGAAAAACCTTTAAAAACATTAAAAACTCAACAATAATAAGATTTTTTTAAAATTAAAAACCTTAAACAGGCTTTATTTCAACAATTTCTCGAGTTCAATATATTCTTTATTCATATAATCAAGTATAGCACCGGCACAGGGCGGAAATGATTCAGCGGTTTCAGGAACTTTGAGCAGCATGTTCAAAATCATTCGTATGGTTTTAGCTTTATCCCTTATTTCATCAAGGTTTTGGGATTCTAACATAATTTTCTCCTTCAATGTTATTACATAGTAAGAGTGAATGTAACCGTATAAAAGATTATAACAATTTACTATTATTTTGTCTAGTACATTGTAAGGGTAACAGTATGGAAAGAAAATTAATAAGGTCAGGTAACGGGTGGGCTTTATTTATTAATTCAACCTTTTTAGAATTGCTTAAAGTTAACCCCGAAACTGATAAAGTTGAATTTATAATGGAAAATGACACTTTAAAAATCAAAAAGGCACAGTCTGTCTCTGGTATGCCTGCATCACCAAGTGCAAACCAAGCAGCAGCAAATACTGCAAATGCAGTTTCCCATAAATCCTCTAAACCAGCAGATAAAGGCTCTTTGGCAAAATCCGCAGCTGAAACCCAAAAAACACCTGCAAAAAAGGTTTCGACTAAAAAACCTGCCGTAAAAAAGACCGCCAAAAAATCTAAAGAGAAATAAAACTGCTGCCCTTAAAGCTGTTTGACTGGATAGAAAGCATTTTTCAGGCATATCGAGTAAATAAAATTAAAATTTTCAAGATAGTAAAAGGCTATACAGATTACCTATTTGTTAGGGTTGACAAACTTTTTCATTTGGTGTAAAAATATCCTATTGTTAGTCTTAACTAACAAGACGCATATGGCGTCAATATTGTCATACACCAATTTTTATAAAAGGAAATCTTAATGAACGTAAAAGCCATAGGAAAATTTTTAGACCAGCCGATTTTAATTTCAAAACTCAAAAATCAAACCCCAAAACTCTTAGCAGGGGCAGCTTTAGCCTATGGTACCTATGATACATTTAAAGCTCCAAAAGAAGAGCGAAAAAACCGCGGAATCAAAAATGCTGTGATACTGAGCACTGTTGTGGGTACTTCTTTAATCAGCGCTTTTGGGCTCAAGATGGGTAAAACACAAGTGTTTCAAGGCTTAGTAAATGTTAAAAACCCCGCCGATATTTTAAATAATAACTCGCAGGCAGTTGATAAATTTTTAAAAAATAACAACATTAATAAAAAAGCAAAAACCGTACTAAACAGGTCAAAAGAGGGTATGTTAAGCCTCAATGATACAAAAGAGGTTTTGAAATTGAAAAATAGCTCAAACCAAGGTGCAGATGAGCTTTTAGACACTTTATTCTCTAAAAAAGAAGATTTGAATGCAAAAGAAATTTTTAAAGAAACAGGGAGATTGTCCATTTTGGGTCTCATGCCGGTTGCAGGAGGAGTTTTAGGAGGAATAGCAGCAGAAAAAATCACGGGTGAAAATACCCCAAAATCCACATCCGATAAGATAAAAGAGGGCACTTACCAATTTTTAGCCAATATCTTTATGTGTAATGTTGGAGCTGCAGGAGCACTTTTTGCAGCGGAAAAACTCCAAAAAGCAGGCACAATCAAAGCTTTAAGCCCCATGGGGAAACTTGGTGTAATTATGGGCGGAATTTTTATAACAGGAATTATGGGCGGAAGTATAGCTGCAAACTGGCTAGGAAAGCACATTTTAGACCCCATTTTTGATAAAAAACATAAAGAAAAAGAAGGCAAACCCGCTGATGAAGCTAATTTTAGAAGACACGTCAAACACGGGCGCCATAAAGATATCTACAGTGAACGAAAGCCTGAATTGCTTGATATGGCGCTGCATACAGACGATATTGCAACCGCAGGAGTGCTTTCAGGCTTTAAATGGATTGAACCTATGCTCCCTCTAATGTACACTATTTCAGGCTACCGCGCAGGAATAGGATATAGAAATAACGAACCATAATCTCCTGTTTAAGGGTTGTAACTTTTTAAAACTCTACCTTTGGTACTTGTTTTTCGGTTTCCGTTATTTCAAAATATTCTCTTTGCTTTATACCTGAAAGCGAAGCTACAAGCGCTGTTGGAAAAGTCCTGATTAACGCATTAATTGCTTTTACACTTTCATTATAATCTCTTCTTGCTACAGCTATACGGTTTTCAGTGCCTGTAAGTTCATCCTGTAAAGCAATAAATGATTTATCGGCCTTTAATTGCGGATAATTTTCTACTACAGCTAAAAGCCTTGAAAGAGCACTGTTAAATTCGCTTGCACTCTGCTGTATAGCTTTTACATCTTTGGAATTTATTGCACCGGATAATTTTGCTCTTGCATCCGCAATGTTGGTGAATACCTCTTTTTCGTGAGTTGCATAGCCTTTTACGGTGTTTGTCAAGTTTGGAATAAGGTCACTCCTGCGCTTTAATTGATTTTCAACCTGCGCCCAGTTTGCGCTTACTCCTTCATCCATAACCTGAAGCTTATTATAGGTACCTGCAAAAAGTATTGCAATAAAAATAACGGCTGCAGCCAATATCATAAAAAATGTACCCTTCATATTATTTTTCCTCCTTTAAATTTATAAACCAATATCACCAGCCCCTTGAAGAGCCTCCGCCGCCAAAGCCTCCGCCTCCGCCAAATTTAATTCCCGAGCCTCCGCCGCCTCTAAAATTGCCAAAAGGCAAAAATATAAGCCCGCCAGGACCGCCACCGCTTAAGAACATTAATAAAATAAAAAGTATTGTTATGAATAAAATATCGGTATCATCCTCTTTTTCAGGAGAAATAGGCTTTTCAAACGAAAGCTCCACACCGTAGGCTTTCGCTATTTCATATGCCAAGGCTAATGCTCCCTGTATAGTCCCTGTTTCATAGTCGCCTATTTTAAAATAAGGAATCATATAATTGTCCAATATTCTTCCTGCCTTCGCGTCAGTTATAAACCCTTCAAGCCCGTAACCTATTTCAATTCTTGCTCTCCTGTCATCCAACACAACAAAAACTAGTGCACCATTATTCAGCTTCTTATCTCCAAGAGCGTATTTGCGTCCAATTTCAAGCGATGCATCTTCAATCGGTTCTCCTTCAAGAGATTTCAGCGTAACTACCGCTATATCTGCACCTGTTTTTGTTTGGAGGCTGTAAAGTATTCCATTCAGCTCCTCTTTATTTTGTGCTGAAATTATTTTTGCATTATCTGCTATAAACCCGTCAAAATGCAGCTCTTCAAGTGCAAAAATAGGAAGGGTGAAAAATAGGAAAATAATCAGCAAAAGTTTTTTCATAACAAAGTCAGAATAAACATTAAGTTTGTAAAGCACAATTACTCTATTGACTTTATCATTCTAAATCTATACGATACTCTTATGAAAGAGATTTTTGTAGTTTCACCCGTAAAACATCCTGAAGACATTTTAAATTTCACCAAAAAAGTTAAATGCAGGGAATTTTACGTTTACCATCACCGCTTTATGAAACACATTACAGGCACCCTTAAAAGTACACCAGGTTCTAAAGGTACTTTTGAATACATAAATGAATACATTAATGCTGCAAAAAAAACAGGCTCTAAGATTTTTGTAAATTTTAAACACTCCATAACAGAAGAAGACGTAACCGTAACCAAAAAATTTATTGAATTTTTAACCACAACTGATATTGACGGTATTTTTGTAAATTCTTACGGAATCTTAGAAATTATAAAAACTATGGATTTACCGTTTAAGGTAATAATTGATTCTTATTTTGATATCCATAACCTTTCAGGTGTGGAATTTATGGAAATGTTCCATAAAATAGACGGACTTATTATTACAGAAGAGGTTTATCTTAAAAATATTGAAAAAATCAGCAAATACGCTAAAATTCCTCTTTCTGTAGACTCTGATAATCTTCCTTATTTTGCAGATGACCTTATAAAATCAAAAGCGATAAGTGCAGTGGTTATTAAGGGAAAATTCAATTCAAGCGATGAAATTTTAAACGGAATCAAGCTTATAGAAAAAATTTTAGATAAACCTAAAATGTTTAAGGAGCAAAAACTTCCCTTCAAACACGTTAGAAAAAGTTTTTATAAAACAAGCCATTATTCAGGGGAAATCCTCTCTGCGACAGGGGAAGACTTTAAATTCGCTAATTATATCCAGAAATATGACTGGAAAATAAAATGCAAAAGGCTTCCAAAAGACACGGATTATTCAAAAATACAGCTCCCAAAACTGAATTTAAGACTTTCAAGCCTTGAACAATTTAAGGAACTTAAAAAATTCATAAAAACCTTGGGATTTAATCCTGTTAATTCAATAGAATATGGTGAAGTAGCCTGTACTGTTGACCTTGCAACACATCCTTTTGAAGAATTAATCAATAAGGCAAGAAAATTCTGTACAGAATTTAATATGGATTTAAATATTTCAACCCCGAGAATCCTTATAGAAAGGGATTTTGAGAGAGTGTATGAAATAGTAAAAATGCTCTGCCTGACTGACCCCAAGCCAAAAACCGTTGTAATAAACAACATCGGTTTTTTCTGGGCAAAAATGAACGACCCCGAATTTCAAGCTACCCCTGTTGAAATAGGGGGAGGAATAAACCTTTTGAACAGTTATTCGATAAAATGTTTATCAAACCTGAATCCTATTGATGCGCTTGATTTTTCAGCCTTAGGTGATGAAGAAAACATCATAAAATGCATTAAAAAAAGCAAAAAAATTATAAGGAATAAAAAAATCCAAATTGCAGGCGGTAAAAGAGTAGAGAGCCTCGGATTATGCCCGCTGAATTGTAACTCTGCTGTGGTTTCAAGGTTAACCTGTGCTGCCCCATGTCATCGTGGGCACTGGTCTGTAAAAGACCCTTCATTAAATAAAATTTTACCTTTTGTTGTAGACGGTTTTTGCAAAATGCATATGTTTGAATCAGAGATTGAACAAAATTTTGATATGATTCCACACTACACTGAAGTTGGTATTAATGAATTTGTAATTGATTTTCTTGCAATTCATTCCACCCTTTTGCCAAGATTGCTTAAAAATTTTCTCTGCACTGTGTCAAATTTCAAATAACGGCTAAAATATTACACAACATTTACAAAAATTCATAATTAAACCTTCATACTTTAAGTTTCATATATATTTTACCGATAAACCTTTTATAGGTCAAAAGGAAAATGTGTGAATGGAAAAGCTGCCGCAATCTAAAATAAACTTTGCTAAAAATACGCAGGCACCTAAAACACAAAATAAACCTGCCGTTAAAAACCAAATTCAAACTAATAAAAACACAGGCGCAAACATTGCACAAAAAATTAACACTGCTCAAACCGCTTTTAAAAATAGTGAAAATGAACTTGTAGAATTTACTGCTGAAGAAGAAAGCAGCAAAAAAGGCAGTGCTGCAAAAATTCCTGATAAATATGCAAATGATGATTGGTCTCCTGTTGAACCTGCTAAAAATAAGGTTTTATTCATTGAAACCGGAAGCTATACATACACAACAAACAACGGCGCCAAAATAAAACTTGATAATATTGATGAAAATACCTTTGTGCTTGAAAATAAAGAAACAGGGGAAATCGTTATAATCGGTGCAAATGATACAGATATTGAAGGAGATAATTCTAACGTTAAGTTAACTATTCTTGATAGTAACGTCAACAAAATCAAGATGGGAAAAGGAAATGACAATATAACACTGGAAAATTCCACTGCAGACAGCATTGAAGGCGGAAAAGGAAATGATGTAATTAACATTAAAAACTCTACCGTAACAAATAGTATTAAGGGCGGTGATAATGAAGATTATATCTATGCCGTTAATTCAAAAATAGGAACTATTGAAAGCGGGAAAGGTGATGATGATATTTCTGTTTCAAATTCAACAGTTGCAAAAATTGATGGAGGAAAAGGAAATGATGTAATTTTAGCTAATTCTTCAAGCAATATTGAAGAAATTTTTGGAGGAAAAGGCGATGACTTGATTAATATCGTTGATTCAAGTGTTACAAAGCTTGATAGCGGAAAAGGTAAAGACAGTCTAAAATTTGAAAATGCCGATATAAAAGAAACGGTAGAAGATGAAAATGACACCGTATATGAAAAAACAACTACGGTATCTTCACCGTATGATGTCATTGACCCTGATTCTATTGAAGAAGCAAAAGAAATTACCAACAATAAAACATCAAAATATTCTGACGGTGAACTGACACCTGAACAAGAAATGCAGGCTCTTACAATAGATTTATTTTCCCAAAATTTAGAGAATATGAAATCTCAATTTGAAGAACAGGAAAATGAAGACGGCGCCATAAGAGATACTTATAACTGGGTAAAAGAACTTATTGATATGGGCGTTTCAAAAGAAGACATAAAAGCTGCTATAAATGAGCAGGAGCGCATGGTATCAGAATTAACATCTGCCCTAAACGGTGAAGGAGATGCTTCTTTTGAAGAAGTCTTTGAAAAATGGACAGGAACTAAATATAACGAAGAAGCCGCAACAAAATATTTAGAAACTTCTCAAATGTACTCTCTTGCTGTAAACGGATTGTACAAAGCGGATAATTTCAAAAATATGGTGTCAAATGCTTCATCTTTAGGAGAAGTACTGGATTATTATACCCAATATTTTGGCTCTGAAGAAGAAGGCCGCGCGCAGTTAAATAAAATGCTGCAGGAAGCTTTTCTTAATGAAGAGTACAATATGGATTTTGGCTTCCCCATATCTGTTGAAATAAACGAAAATAACGAACTTGTTGTAAAAAGACCAAAAGAATACGGGGTTTCAGGTGCGCTGCCGGATACAGAATACGAAACTACGGTAGAAAACATTAATGATGTTACAAATATGTTTAATACAATGCCAAGATACTTTGATTTAGACCAATATACAAATGACTTTAAGGCTCAATTTGAAGAAACAACAGGCAAAAGTATTGAAGAATTGCAAAATGAATACAAAATAAACCAATTAAATGCTTTTGGAAGCGGCAATTCTTTCCAAAAATTAATAGACAGATACTGCGCAGAACAGGAAGGATTTGCCGATAAATTAGCCTCTGCAGCACAAATAGGCGGTATCGGTTTAATGGTAGTTGGCGGTATTGTAACATTTGTATGTCCTCCTGCAGGCGTTGCAATGATGAACGCCGGTAAATACACAGCTCTTGCAGGCATGTTCGGGGATAATGCTATTGAACTAATTGATGATTTAGCTTCTGAAAACGGTTTAAGCAAAGATGAAGCCTGGGATTTAATGAAAGAATCCATAACAGAACTTGCTCTTTTATATTCAGGAGCAAAAATAAACGGAGTTGCAAGAGGCGTTAAAGATATGGTTTTATCAGAAACTCAAAGCAAAGCTCTTGCATTTTTATCTGAAATTGGTACAGATGCTTCATTAAGCTTACTTACAGATTTAATGATAACCGGAGAAGTTAACCTGACAGGTGAAGGAATAAGCCAGCTTTTAGGCATTGTAACAGGTCTTGCAGGCGCAAAAGTAGATGCTTATACAAAAGAAGCGTTTGAAGCTGCAGATACACTATATAAAAACGGCGATATAGACAGCGCATTAGAGTATCTAAATGGGAAAGGATTGTCACAAAAGCAAATTGAAAACCATTATTCATCAATGGAGATGGATAGAATAAATAAAATTTACGAAGAAACAGGGGATATTAAAGCTGCTTTAAATGAAGTTAGCAGCTCTAAAATATTAAATAAACTGTTCTATAAAAACAAAATTCAAGATATCAATTCTGTAAATAAGCAGCAGGCTGTAAATATTATGAATGAGCTGGTAGATATGGGTGTTAGATTTGATAGCAGTATTGATATCCTTTCGATATTTAATAACCCGGGAGAAATTTCAAAAGAATTTTTTGATGATTTAGTAAAGTATAGAAATGCAGTTAAAAACAATATTCCTATTGAAGATGCTTTTATTCCAAAATTTGCAACAGGACAAAGTGCAATAAATAATGCAAATGTAGGGGATGTTTTCTTTGTTAATGATACAAACAGTTTATGTATAAAATTATCAAACGGAAAAATGCAGCCCTTAAATATATCCGCAAAAGCTTATCTGGAGCTATTCCCGCCTGTTGAAAGATATGCAACAATGCAAAATCAATCAGGTGATTGCTATCTTGTTTCAACAGTGGATGGCATGTTTAAAGACCCAGCAGCAAGAGCAACACTGCTTAAATGTTTTACAGAAAATGCTGACGGTACCATAAAAGTACGAATTGGAGATACAAGCATTAATTTCCAAGGCACTTATTTTGGCGACGTATCACACATAGATGGCAACTATAAATATGGCGGTGATTTTAATGTATCGGGCACAAGCGGCATGAAAATGCTTGAAGAAGCGTTTGGCTTTGCTTATATATCAAAATATACTGAACGTTTACAAAAGATAATGAGTTCATATCCGCCTGATTCTGAAAAATATAAAGAAGCTTATGACGATTATATTAAACTTCAAGACCCGAATTATATGACAGACCATGGCGCAATAGCAAGAAGCAATGGCGGATGGATGAGCGATGTATATGAAATATTCGGTTTAGAAGATATAAAAACAGCATCTACATCAAGCAGCATTTTAACAAACCCTAAAAATTGGGATAAGTACATATTTTCAGCAGCAACAAACGGGAATAACGACAGAATATTTATAAATGAAGACCTGCAGATTGCAGGCGGACATGCTTATAATATAGAACCATTCTTGGATACTGACGGCAATGTTATGATAAAAGTAACTAACCCTTGGAGCTGTGCAAATAATGTAATTTTGACATTAAAAGATTTTAAAAAATATTTTGGTTACATAACTATTGCAAAAAAACCATAAGGATAATTAAAAATGACAAGAATTGATAAAATAAAAAATCTTTTTCATAAAACAAGTGGCACTGCTGTTGACCCGTATAAAAACTTGAAACTTGCCTATACAAAATTTGTATCTGATATGAAAACAAGTGATTTTTGCAATTCACCGCAAAGATATTTATCAGAATGCAAAATGTTAAAAAACCTTCGCAATTTAGCAGAACAACAAGGTTTAAAGGATGAACTCCCCGAACTTATAAAGCTTTTAAAAACAGCCGAAGATAAGCTTGCAGAATGGGGTATGCGTATTGAGCCTTAATTTACAACCTTAAATATCTTATTCAATAATTCAAACAGGTCGTACGCTTCATCAAGAGGTATCATATTAGCACCATCGCAAAGTGCTTTATCAGGTTCCGGGTGAATTTCAAAAAATAAACATTTAGCACCTGCCGCAATTGCGGATTTTGCCAAAAGCGGGGCAAACTGTCTTTCACCACCCGAACTGTCCCCTGCACCGCCAGGAAGCTGCACTGAATGCGTTGCATCAAACACAACAGGATATCCCATATCTTGAATAATTTTAATACTTCTCATATCAGAAACAAGATTATTGTACCCGAATGTTGTACCGCGCTCTGTTATTAAAATTTTATCATTGCCAGAATCTATTACTTTTTGGGCAATGGATTTCATCTGGCTTGGAGATAAAAACTGCCCTTTTTTAATATTTACAATTTTTCCTGTTTTAGCTGCTGCCACAAGTAAATCCGTCTGGCGGCACAAAAACGCCGGGATTTGAAGAACATCAGCCACTTCAGCTGCGGGTTTTGCTTCTTCTTCTTTATGGATATCCGTTACAATGGGCAGGTTAAATTCCTTTTTAACTGCAGCTAAAACCTTTAATCCTTCGTCAAGCCCAGGACCCCTGAAAGATTTTATGGAAGAGCGGTTTGCCTTATCATAAGAAGCTTTAAAGACATAATTAATGTCTAATTCTGCGCAAACTTTTTTTAATTTTTCAGCCACCTTAAAAACAACGTCTTTTGATTCAATGGCGCAAGGTCCTGCAAAAATTGTTAATTTATCTTTACCTATTTCAAAATTATTAAGCATTATGGTTTTCATAGAATTTATTATATAATGAATTACAATTAAAGTATAGTGAAATTGTTACACCGGTTTATGGGGAGAATTATAGATGGCAGCAGAAACCAAAACTAAAGCTGAAAAAGCAGAAAAGGAAGTTAAAGAAACAAAAGAGGAAGCAGCTATAAGGGAAGGCAAAGATAAAGCCCTTAAAATGGCTCTTGATAAAATTGAAAAAGATTTTGGAAAAGGCTCCATCATGCGCCTTGGCGATAAATCATCAGTAAATGTTGATTGCATACCGACAGGTGCTCTTGCTCTTGATATAGCGCTTGGAGTAGGCGGAGTACCCAGAGGAAGAGTTATTGAAATTTACGGTCCTGAATCAAGCGGTAAAACCACACTTGCCCAGCATATCGTAGCAGAAGCACAGAAAAAAGGCGGCATTGCAGCATTTGTGGATGCTGAACACGCGCTTGACCCTGAATATGCTAAAAATTTGGGTGTGAATGTTGATGAACTTTTAATTTCCCAGCCCGATACCGGCGAACAAGCCCTTGAAATAGCCGAAGAGCTTGTACGTTCAGGCGCAATTGATGTTATAGTTATTGACTCTGTTGCAGCTCTTGTTCCAAAGGCTGAAATTGAAAAGGCTATGGATGAGCAGCAAATGGGCTTACAGGCAAGGCTTATGTCAAAAGCTTTAAGAAAATTAACCGGTATTGTAGGTAAAACCAACACTACGGTTATATTCATTAACCAATTAAGACAAAAAATCGGCGTAATGTACGGCAACCCTGAAACAACAACGGGTGGTAATGCGCTTAAATACTACGCATCCGTTCGTTTAGATATCCGCCGTTTTGATTCCGTTAAAAATAAAGAAGGTGAAGATATCGGAAACAGAGTCCGCGTTAAAGTGGTTAAAAACAAAGTGGCCCCTCCATTTAGAACAGCAGAATTTGATATCGTTTACGGTAAAGGCATCTGCGCTTTAGGAAACGTTTTAGATGTTGCGGTTAATATGGAAATTGTGAAAAAAGCAGGTGCTTGGTTTAGTTACAATGAAGAAAAGCTCGGTCAGGGACGTGATAAATCAAAAGAATTTTTAGATGAACACCCTGAAATTTTAAAAGAGATTGAGCAAAAGGTTAGAGAAAAACTTGCAAGCAAAGAATAAGGCTCAAAAATAAGGAAACTATATGATACTTATTACAGGCGGGGCGGGATATATAGGCTCTCACAGCGCAATAGATTTTATAAAACAAGGGTATGACGTTGTTATTTTAGATAACCTTTCAACAGGACATAATGAAATTATTGAAAGAATCAGAAATTTCTCCTTAAAAGAAGAGGTTAAAGGCACTCTCGTTGATTTTATAAACGCGGATATAAAAGACACATACGCCCTGAATGTACTTTTTAATACATATAAAATAGATTGCGTTGTGCATTTTGCAGCAAATTCGCTCGTAAATGAAAGCGTTGCAAACCCAAGAAAATACTATGATAACAATGTGGCAGGCTCAATCAACCTTCTAAACGCTATGGTTGAAAATAATGTTAAAAAGATAGTATTTTCATCCACCTGTGCTACATACGGGGAACCTGAATATATTCCGATTGATGAAAAACACCCGCAAAAACCTGTAAACCCTTATGGAAACACAAAACTTGCCATTGAATTTGCAATTAAAGACTATGCTAAAGCATACGGCTTAAAATATACAATATTCAGATATTTTAACGTTATAGGTGCAGATTTTGACGGCATTTCTGGTGAATGGCATAACATTGAAACCCATCTTGTTCCAAATATCTTAAAAGCAAATGAAAATAAAGTATTTAAGCTTTTTGGCGAAAATTATGAAACAAAAGACGGCACCTGCGTTAGAGACTACATTGATGTCTGTGATTTAGCACGCGCGCATACTTTAGCCTTTGAATACTTAAAGGAAAATATAAGCACAATAATAAACCTTGGAACAGGAGACGGACAAAGCGTTAAAGAAATATTTGAAGCGGTTGAAAAAACTTTAAACAGAAAAATCCCAATTAAAAAATACGGAAGACGGGAAGGCGACCCTGCAAAACTAATAGCAAATACAGCACTTGCGAAAGACATCATAGACTGGGAAGCAAAAACTCCGCTTGATATCTCAATTAAAAACGCTAATGAATGGGAAAAAACCTTAAAATCACTAAATGCACCAAATAGCAAACAAAAAACCGGTGAAAACTTCAGCAAGGAGGCAATTTTATGAAGGGAATAATTCTTGCAGGAGGTGCCGGAAGCAGATTATATCCGGCAAGTCTGCCAATTTCAAAGATTTTATTACCAGTATACGATAAACCTATGGTTTATTATCCTATTACAACCCTTATGCTTGCAGGAATTAAGGATATTTTAATAATTTCAAACCCAAATGACCTTGGAAATTTTCAGAAAGTCTTAGGAGACGGTTCGGAGCTTGGTATCAAATTTTCTTATGCAGTGCAGACTGAAACAAGAGGAATCGCAGACAGCTTTTTAATAGCGGAAGATTTTATTCAAAATTCACCTGTGGCGCTAATTTTAGGGGATAATATTTTCCACGGGTTTGGGTTTTCTTCAATGCTAAAAGCAGTAGGTCAAAAAACTACAGGGGCAACGGTTTTTGGGTATCAGGTAAATGACCCGCAAAGGTTTGGTGTGGTTGAATTTGACAAAGATAATAAAGCGGTTTCTATTGAAGAAAAGCCTGAACATCCAAAGTCAAATTTTGCTGTGACCGGGCTATATTTCTATGATAAACATGTCGTAGAGTTTGCAAAAACTCTAAAACCCTCTGCACGCGGCGAATTAGAGATTACAGATTTAAATAATATTTATTTACAGCATAAAACCCTTGATGTTGAAATATTAGGACGCGGCTTTGCCTGGCTTGATACAGGTACTTTTGAAAGCTTATTGCAGGCAAGTAATTTTGTACAGTCTATGGAAATTAATACAGGGATGAAAATTGCCTGTATTGAAGAAGTAGCATACAGAATGGGATACATTGATTCTGCACAGCTTTTAAAATTAAGCCAAAAATATAAAAATAACGGCTACGGTGCTTATATAAGAAAAATTGTCGAACAGGCAAATTTGATTAAAATATAAAAACCAAATAAGTGCAAAATACGGGAGAAAATGTGGATAAATTAAGATTAAATACCGATTTTATCGGTTTTGAAGGCATTATAGGCAGACGTGATTATTTTATAAATATTTTGTATACAGCTATAATAAGCACTCTTGCTACAATTCCTGTAACATGGTCTTTATTATCAAATATGGAGACTATGGGAGATGCTTTTAATTATGTTAAGCTTTTTTCCGGTATGCCAATTTTATTAAAACTTTGGTATGTCTTGGTTTCAACGGTTTGCTTATTTATTTTTATCTCAAACATTGTAAGACGCTTAAACGATATAAACGGCAAAGTAAATAAAAGCATAAATACAGTTGTTTCAATGCTTTTTGTATTTCAGCCCGCTGCAATTTTTTTGCCATTTCCAATATTATGCACACTTGGTATTATCATTTTTATTTTAGGCTTATTTTTGCTTTGCAAAAAAGGAACAATAACCGGCAAATACCCGTACGATTTTACAAAAACCTTCAACTGGGGGGCATTTTTTGGCACATGGATTTGGGGGTTATTTAATAAATCATATAAAACTTTATGGATATTTCTTTTAGGACTAACTCCTGCAGGGCTTTATTATGCACTAATATGCGGACTTAAAGGAAACGAATGGGCATACAAAAACAAAAAATGGGAAAGTGATGAAAAATTCAGGAAATCTCAAGATATTCAAACAATAGTATTTATTGTTTTGAAAATGGTTATTCTGCCCATAATTTATTTATCAATTATCTTGGTTTTGGCTTTTTCTTTTGCATTTGTTATAACCAAAGAAATGAGTTCATCTCCTTCTAAAGCTTCACCTACTTTGGAAAAAATCGCGGATGTAATAATAGCTTATAATTCAATATATTTTGAATCTTATAAAATTGAAAAGAATGAAAATAAATTCTACATTTTACCTGGCGATTGGGCAGGTTATTCATTCGGCGATAAAAAAGATACATTTGATATGGCAGCAACTGCAGCTGCACTTGAAAGAATGAAAAAGTACCCTGGTAAATCTTATTCTAAAAAAACCGAATTACCGAGAACAAAAATTTATAATTCAAAAAATAATGAGCTTTTAGGAGAATTTACTCTTGAAAAATCAATAAATAATAATGCTGATTTTAAAGAAATTATGAAAGCAGCATTTACGGCATATAAATTTTATAAACCAACGGTTAAGTAATTTTAAAAGAAAGAGGGAAATTTATGTCAGATGAAATACAAAATTTTGTAAACAATTCAGGTGAGGGGGTAAATGCCCAATTGCCGGAAGCTTTAGCTAAAAAATTCAACTGGGGTGCCTTTTTATTAAACTGGATTTGGGGTCTTGGAAATAATACTTATATAACATTTGTTATATTTGCTGCCTCTATCCTTGCTTTTATCCCTGTAATCGGCGCCTTAGCCCCTCTTGGCTGCAGTATTTGGTTTGGCTTAAAGGGAAATGAATGGGCATGGCAAAATAAAAAATGGGACAGTATTGAACATTTTGAAAACGTGCAAAAAACCTGGGTAAAAGCAGGGGTAATTCTTTTAATAGTCGGTGCCGTTTTAGGATTCATCCTTGGTATTTTTATTATTTTAGCAGCCGGCATTGCAGCAGGTATGTCAAAGTAAATTTTTATAAGTTTTTTTCATTAAAAACGGGACATTATTGTCCCGTTTTTAATGAATATTGAAGATTGGCTTTCTTTTTAATATAATGATTTTTGAGAATATAAATTTTAATCCGCAAATATAAAAACGGACATAAAAAGGAGAAATTACCATTATGAAAAAATCAATCAAAGATTTAGGTGACATCAAGGGTAAAAAAGCACTCGTACGTGTTGATATTAACGTACCTTTGGATGAAAACAAAAATGTAACCGATGATACAAGGATTCAGGCTATTATGCCTACTTTAAACTATCTTAAAGATAAAGGCGCTAAAATCATCCTTATGGCTCACTTAGGCAGACCAAAAGGCGAAAAAAACCCTGAATTTACCCTTGCACCTGTTGCAAAATATTTATCAAAAGTTTTGGGCGAAGATGTTATGTTCATTCCTGACGTTGCAGACGCTCCAAAAATGGTTGAAGACCTAAAAGAAGGTCAAGTAGCACTTTTAGAAAACATTAGATACTATAAAGCAGAAGAAGCAAAAAATGATGATATGACTTTTGCAAACGAGCTTGCAAAACTTGGTGATTTCTATGTAAATGACGCATTTGGCGCAGCTCACAGAAACCACACATCAACTGCTAAACTTGCAAGAGTCTTAAAACCTGCAGTTTCCGGTCTTTTAATGGAAAAAGAATTAAGATGCTTATCAGAAGCTCTTGATAACCCGACAAGACCTTTCACAGCAGTTGTTGGCGGTGCTAAAGTTTCATCAAAAATCGGTGTTTTGGAAAACTTGATTGATAAAGTTGATAACCTGATTATAGGCGGCGGTATGGCTTATACATTTGTTAAAGCAAACGGCGGTAAAATCGGTAATTCAATTTGTGAAGACGACCAGATTGAAGTTGCAAAAGCAATTGAGAAAAAGGCAGCAGATAAAGGTGTTAAACTTGTTATGGCAACCGATGTTTTAGTTGCAGATGATTTTTCAGGAAACGGCACAAACAAATTTGTTAAAATCAATGAAATCCCTGATGGTTTTGAAGGGGTTGATGCTGGCGAAGAATCAAGAAAAGCTTTTGCAGACGTTTTAAAATCTTCTAAAACAATTCTTATGAACGGACCTGTTGGCGCTTTTGAAAACCCAAAATTCGCTGAAGGTACAAAAGCAGTATTGGCTGCTATCGTTGAAGCTACTAAAAACGGCGCAACAAGCGTAATTGGCGGCGGTGATTCAGTTTCAGCAGCAAAGAAATTTGCTAAAGCAGAAGATTTCACTCACGTTTCAACAGGCGGCGGCGCTTCATTAGAATTTATTGAAGGTAAAGTACTCCCAGGCGTTGCAGCATTGGATGATAAGTAATTATTAATTACATCATTAACATTATTTAACAAACTCCCTAAAGTGATATAATATCGCCTTAGGGAGTTTTTAACTCCATTGGAGTACAAAATATGGAACAATTGATTAAAAAAATCACGGAATGGATTTTTATCTGCCAAGAAAAATTTTATGCAAAAAAATATAAAAAATATCTTGCAGATGTAAAATATTCTGTTACAAATTCCACAACAAAAACTCACACTCAAGCCGGGATTAAACTTACCCTAAATTCAAAAACGGAACAAAATAAGAAAAAGCTAAATGAAGAAGTCAAAGAAATTGTTACGCAAAATTTAAAAACCCCAAATTCACTTTTGGATTATATTGAACAAAACGGTACAAAGGTGCATAAAATAGCTTATGCAGATAAGCTTTTAGCCTTTGTAGGCGAACAGGAAGGTTTCATTACACCAATAACAGGCATAAATGCTCTTGTTTTAAACATTGTGCTGGAGAAAAAATTTGCCCTTAAAACAGAACCTATGTTCGTTTTAAGGGATGGACAGGTAAATATTTACACAATGGCGCACCAATTCCACAAATGGTATGGCTACAGGATGGGTTTACCCGGTTTTGATGATGAAGCTCAGGAAAAATTTAAAAAAATCTTTGATTATGAAATTGACGCTAATGTACAATTATTAAGCTATGAAGAGATTTTATCCTTAAAAGAAGCTATCCATAGAGACATTGAAGCAATTGATTTTGTAATAAAGCTTGCAAAAGAAAATGAAGGCACAAAAAAAGCCTTTAAGAATATTAAAGATAAAGACAACGGCACAAATATATAAATATTTTCTTGATATCGCCTGAACGATGTGTTATATTGTAAACAGAGAAGTTGTTTATTAATTGTTTATCGTAAAGGTTAATTATGAAAGAAAATTTGTTGTGCACGTATGGTGCAAAGAGTTTTCAGCAGGCTAAATGCTTTTTGGCTGAAGAATTAAAGAATGGGTTAATGTTGTCATTGCGAGCGACCAGAGGAAGCGCGGCAATCCAGAAAAGATGTGCTTTTT
>Ga0209064_1000516_pt1 | contig 85604 bp, 82 predicted proteins | sample Inofromicrocosms_FD_187498 | JGI IMG/M metagenome (GOLD analysis project Ga0209064, IMG submission 187498) | Mouse cecum microbial communities from Vienna, Austria - Inoculum for glucosamine and mucus D2O microcosms (SPAdes) (version 2) | ecosystem: Host-associated > Mammals > Digestive system >...
CCCCCTCTCCCTTTTTGGTGCCTGACCCCCGACTTCACGCACTATCTTTATTACACAAGAACAGCTATTCAAGACACAACATAAGAAAGGTTCCAAACAAATAGTACTACGATAAACATAAATTTATAACTCTAACAAACTTCCCCGCTGCATTTTGTTTTCTCTGAAAATTATTCCCCGCCAAAGCGAAAAAATTCTATGTATTTTTTTGCTGTAAACGGCAATAATATCCATTGAAAAATAACGACAAGGAGTTTGAAATGAACCCGTCAAATCTATTCGACTATAAGGATACCCCGCTGTCTCCGTCACTTGCGGAAAACGTTTCCAATATCGAGACCGTTCTCGGCAAAAGCTCCGACCTGCTGTTGAATCCTTTTTTTATCGGAAACATAGCCTGCAACCTCATCTGCTTCGAGGGAATGATATCCACCCAGACCATTACCAATCTTATACTTGCTCCGCTGACAAACATCGATCCCGAAAAGTACACCGCAGCCGACAAGCTTTTTTCTCATATACACGATAATATGCTTATGGCTATCGACAGGGGAATGCCCGAAAAGTACGGCGAGCTTATACACAGACTGATGAGCGGCTTTGCGGTACTGCTCATAGACGGCTGCCCGAAAGCCTTTGCCTTCGGGGTACAGGGCTTCGAGACCCGCGGGATAAGCGAGCCCTCCACCGAGGGGAATATCCGCGGCTCTCACGAGGGCTTTGTGGAAACCGTCCGCACCAATATGTCCCTCGTTCGCAGGAGGATAAAATCCCCTTTGCTGCGATTTGAGCTTTTCCCCGTGACCGAGGTAAGCAAGGTGGACGTGATAATTGCCTACATGACCGACCGCGTTCCCATGAAGCTTGTAAAAAAGATACGGAAAAAGCTTGAGGAGCTTCCCCTCGAAAGCATACTGGGCAGCGGCTACGTGGAGCCTTTTATGGAGAACCCCAAGCCCGCCCTGTTTTCGGGGGTGTCGGTAACGGAGCGTCCCGATGTGTTCTGCGCAAAAGTTTTAGAAGGACGTATAGGTATCCTTATCGAGGGCACTCCCTTTGCAATCGTGTGTCCCGCGCTATTTATCGAGAATTTCCAGACTCTGGACGACTACAACTTCCGTCCGTTCTACGCCTTTCTGATACGGTGGATAAGGTACCTTTCCTTTTTCCTTGCGGTGTTCCTGCCCGCTGTGTATGTCGCCGTGGTGACGTTCCACCCGGAGCTGTTCAATCACGCCCTGCTAATGACCCTTGCTTCCGCGGAACAGACCGCGCCTCTTCCCATTGCCGTTGAGGCGTTTATAGTACTGCTTTTTTACGAGATAATCCGCGAAGCGGGTGTACGTCTGCCCAAAAGCGTGGGCGGAGCTGTATCTATCGTGGGCGGACTCATAATAGGCGACGCGGCGGTGTCCGCAGGAATAATTTCAAACCCGCTTCTGCTTGCCTGCGCCATATCGGTAACGGCTTCATTTGTGATACCGAGCCTTAATCAGCAGATAACCGTGCTGAGATTCATCGCTGTTGCCGCTGGAAGTATAAGCGGTCTTTACGGAATATCCCTTTTAGCCGCCGCCGTACTGGTGAATATATGCGCTCTTGAAAATCACGGAGCGCCTGTGATGTCTCCGCTGTCTCCGTTTACTCCGAAAGCTATGCGGGACGTGCTTACACGGATAGGCTTTCCCCGAATGGCAAAGGGACGGGCAAGCGTTGAAAAGCTTCACGGCGTTGATATGGACCGGCAGTAAGCAGTGAACAGTGAACAGTAACCGTCAAACGCGGACGGCTCATCTTCTGTCCACTATACTCTGACTATATGAAAAAGGCGGTTTTTTATGGAAGAAACAAAACGCTATATCGGCTGGGGGCAGTTCCTGCTCCTGCTGTTTATGTGCAGGGTATTTACCCTTATGACCTTTGTGCCGTTTGCGCGGGACGGAGAGGGACTCTCCCTGCGGCTGACAGCCGCCGCTGTTTCCACGGCGGTACAGGCGGCGCTGCTGATACCGGTGGTGCTTCTCGGCAGAAGCGCGACCTCGGTGATACTGGATAAAAACAATATATGCGGAACAGTTGCCGCCGCGCTGTATCTGCTGTTTTTCCTGTTCTACACGGCAAACAGCCTGATGCATTTTCAGCGTTTTCTCAGCGCGCGCTTTTTCCCGTACGCGGACAGTCTGCTCTGGATTGCAGTTATACTGGCGGTATGCGTATACTGCGCCTGTCTGGGCACAGAGGCTCTTGGACGAAGCGCAGTACTGCTGTTCTGGATATTTATTATTGCTCTCGCAGCAATGGTCTTTTCCTCTGCGGGAGACGCCGACAGCGCAAATCTGTACTTTGAACCCTTGGATGCAAGGGGACTTTTCTCCGCAGTTCTGGACGATCTTTCCCGGAACGGCGAGATATGCGCGGCAGCCTTTCTTGCGGGACGCGTCCGCGATAAGCTGAGGTGCGGCGTTTACGGGTTCCTTACTGCAAAGCTTGTGCTTGCCGAAACGGTAATGCTGCTCATCGCCGCAGTTCTCGGGGATTTTGCAGTCCTTTCGGATTACCCGTTTCTCGCCCTCGGTACATTCGGCGGAGAGCGGTTTATTCAGCGCAGCGACTCCCTCTATCTTATCGTATGGACGATAACCGCCGCCCTGAATGCCGCGCTTTTCCTGCACATTGCCGCCGAGCTTTTCGGGGAGGTGTTCCCTAAAATGCGCTTCAGGACGGCGGTATCGGCTCTGCTTGTGTTCGGCATTCTTTTCGCTGTAACAACGGCAAGAGGCTCTCTTGAGGAACTGTACAGTCTTATATGCTCGGGCTGGGCGGTAATTATTTTGGCGGGTATCATTCCCCTTATCGCCCTGATAATTTCGGGAAAAATCGGGAGACGAAAAAGTCCTTCCGAAAAAATCGAAAGGGGAGAAAGTCTGCAATGATGAAAATAAAACGTAGGCTGTACCTTGCGGCTGCGGCTCTGACCGCGCTTCTTTTCACGGGCTGCTTCGGCGGCACAGAGGTTGGCGAAAGAGCGTTTGTCCAGCTTATGGGACTTGAAAAGGAGGACGGCATTTACACCGTCAGCTTACAGCTCTACAAGTCCGAAAGCGGCACCGCCGAGCCGGACGTAAGCAAGGCTAACAGCGTTTCCGTAAGCGGAAGCGGAGCCACGGTTCAGGCTGCTATAGCGGACGCGGAAACGGAGGCGGGAAAAAAGATTTTTCTGGGACATATTAAAATGCTGATAATCGGCAGCGGAATTGAAAATCCCTCCGACGAGCTTGCGCTTTTTCTGGACGGAAGCGTTTCCCCCGCCTGTCCCGTGGCGTATTCCGACGATCCCGCCGCCGTTACGGAGACTCTTCTGACAGACGGTTCATTTTCCGCCGAGCAGCTTATGACCATAATGTCCCTGACAGCCGCTCAGGGAAAAACCGTCTATACCTCGGCGGCCAAGCTTGCCGCGGATACGGGAGTACTGGACTGCGCGGCGGCGCTGCCAATAGTGAGAGCGGAAAATAAGACAGTCCGGTTTGACGGTCTGACCTTTGCGCGTAAAAACGGTACTGCCGGATATCTTTCCGAAGAGGACGCGGCAGGAGTAAAGCTGTTGCTTGACGCCTTTGAAAGCGGAGATAAAATAACCGTCCCCGTGACCGTGGACGGCAAGCGCGCAGCAGCTTTCATAACAGGAGCGAAAACAAGTCTGAAAGCGGAGGAATCGGAGGACGTTCTCACTGTGTCCGCCCACATAAAGCTTAAGCTGTATATTGCCGAAAATCCCGACGGAATAAGCGAACCGCTGATAGAACAAGCCGTGCGGGAAAGCGTTCGGGATTCCTGCATAGGCGCGTTTTCATCAGCGGTCTGGTATAATTCATGCGATCTTTTCGGCATAAAAAAGCTTGTCAGACGGGACTGCCCCGGGTTTTACGAGCGGTACTGCGAAAACGCCGAAAGCTATCTTGAGGACAGTTCCCTCAGCGTAAGCGTTTCCGACAGGCTTATAAATTAACTGCTTTTATCATTTATCAACCGCGGCGCACGGGGTGCCTGATGACCGTCCGCAGCCGTTCGGGAGCGCACTTTCTCGGGTCGGACAAATATATCTCGTGGTGAAGTCTTTCCGCGGAAAAGTCCTCCGGCAAGCCGTTTTCCTCCGTGAATTTTTTCATTTTCAGTATGCTTTCCGGCTCGCTGTCGTAAGAACCCTTGTGCATTATCTGAACGCACAGCCCCTCGCTGTACCTTATAAACCGCGCTTTGCCAAGGTCAAGCTGCGGTTTTTTCTTTGCAAGCTTTTCCCGTGTGTCTTCAAAGACCCGCTCGGTGACAAATTCGGGCTGGCGTATCATTGACACCCACTTGAATTTGTTTTTGTCGGTAACGTTCAGTCCGTCAAAGTCAACACCGTCCGCATACCAAAGTCCCTCCAGCGGAGGCACCACATATTCGAAATAACCCTCTGGCTGTGTGCCGTTCATTTTGGACATTTTTACCGTAAAAGACAGCCCGTACAGAATTTCCATTGCCTCCTTGTAGGCGGGACAGGCGTTGGGGTCGCCCTCGCCGTTCACCGCAAAAAATATCATTTCGGGAACGTCAATAAGCGAGGGCTTTGCGGCGGGCTGATACAAGTCCTTAAAGGCTTTTTTGTAGTCAAGTTTTTCCATTCAGAACAGTTTCCTTTCCGTTTTCGATAAGGTCAATAACGCCCTCCGCATGGCGTAACGCTTGCGGAAATCTTTTCTTCGGCGGACGCCGGTGCGCTGTATTCCTCATAAGTCATAGCTTGTACTCTTTTAAGTAGGACAAATTTTCAAAATCCCAGTACTCCATATAAGGTTTTGCAAGCTCATAGCTCCATGAATATATAAGCGTAGGAGTAAACTCTAAAACCCGTTCCTGCTCGAGATTTGAGTACATCACAAAGGCGGGCAGAAAATATTTTTTCAGCGCCTTTGTAAAAAATTCATTTTCGGCGGGTCTGCCGATATTGCGGCACTTTCCCTCTATGGAAAAGTTTTTAACTGAAAACGCGGCGTTTTCATTTTCGGAAAGCTGCCTGAATTTCAGGTAATTCTCATCTGTCTGACAGTAAAATTTTCCGTTCAGTACCACCGCGCTCACAGGGCGGGAAGTTACTCTGTTTTCGGAGCAGGTGGATAAAACCATTACTCCGTGAGAACCGATTTTCTTCCACAGAGCGGGAAGCTTTTGTGAAAATTCCGTATCCATAAAGCTCACCTTCCCTTGCAGTTCTTGACGTGGGCTTTCAGCTTTTTCATCGCCCAGTCGTAGTGGCTTGACGTGTCGGAAACAAAGTAAGAGCCCAGCGCATTTCCGCCCGTCCATTTAAAATAACCTTTTGTGAAAAGCTCCTCGTTGGTGTATTTTTCCGCAAGCTTCATTGTTTCGGCGTGGGATTTTTCCACAAGAGCCTTTGCCTCCTCAAGCGTTGTGGACTGGTGCTTTTCCCAAAGCTTTACGTTCATTTCGCCGTAGGTTTTCCAGTTGTACGGTTCGGGGAGAAACGGTTTGCTTTCACCGTTCTCGTTTGCTTTCACCCAGTTCAGGAGAAGCATGTGCCACTCGTAAAGATGGATAAGAACGTCCCGAAGATTTTTGTCCCGCTTCCAATGCGCTTCTTTCCTTTTTACGTCCTCAGAAAAGTCAAAGGAGGCTGCAAGCTGTTCCTCCGTAAGGGAGGAAATAAGCTCGTTCAGCTTAGCGTAATTTTCAACCGCCGCTTTCAGCAGTTCGTCCTTTGTGGTTGGTCTGCCCATAATATTACCTCATTTCAATCCAATGTAAACGCGTATATCCGCGAATTTCGGGTCGGCGCTGCGGTACTCCTCAAAATCGCAGACATAGGCTCGGTCTAAGTCCATGCCCCATAATTCCTGCCACAGCTTCTGAATCGAGGCAAGCTGTTCCGCCGTATCCATTTCTCCCGTTATGGAAAACACCGCATATTTTCCCGCAGGGATTCTTATAACGCTCATTCCTTCGGGAAGCTTGTCCGCACCGTTTACTGCGCAGCCTACTGCGGCGGTGTAGTCTCCCTTTTCGTCGGAGGAATACTCCGTGTACAGACCAAGAGCATAAGCGTCGGTACGGTCTTTCACGGAATTATAAATTCCCTCTGAGTAGAATTTCTGCCAGAGTCCGCCGATGACGGCTCCCATTTCGGGAGAGGCGTTGTTTGTCCTTGCGGTAAGGACTGCGGCGTTTTTTTCTTTCAGTTCAACAATTTCGTAATTCATATGATTACCTCGTTTCATTTTTGTTTGAAACGAGTATAACACACATAATGTGACAACAGTACGTCATATTAAAAAAGTTTTTAAAAAAAGAGGGCAGACTGTTTGTCCTCCCTCTTTCCGTTTTTCAAAAATGTTTATGTATATCTGCTACTATATTGCTATTGCGGATTTTCTTCTTATGCAGAGAGCAATATATCCGTACATAGTCCTCCAAAGCATACTGTAATCGGAGTACCCTGCTTCAAAGCTTTCGTAAAAATCCTTGCTCTTTAAAAATACGCTGTTGGTATTTTCAAGCGCCTCGGATTCAAAAGCCTTGATAACCGTTGAATCAAAGGACTTAACGATCTCCGCGATCATCGGCTGCATTACCTCGCTCAGCTCGAAAGCCTTTTTGTTCATTATTTTTGATACGGCCTTTTCGACCATAGGCTCTTCAACGGCGGTTGTAACGGTATAGACCGTGCCGAATTTGTCGGTAAATTCATCACGGTAGCAGAAGAGCTTTCCAAGCTCATAGCCCTGATAGTTTTTGCTTACAAGCGTCGCTGGAACCTGAAACAAGCCGTTAATAACGGTTTTGCCGATCTCCTCCAGCCTGTCCGTTCCGCTGTCGTCGGGTATCTGTTTCCATCTGCTCTGCACTTTTCCGGTTATCGCCTGATCCTCGATAAGAACGTGCGCCGCCAGCCAGCCTGCGCAGGCTCCCGCAAAATGCTCCATGGACTCCATGGAATAGCCCTGCGACGTTACCTCTCTTTCCAGAGCGGGGATAACCACGTCACGCATATTGTCGTGAACCTTTTTGTGCATTTTATAGCCATGATAACCGATGGAAAGCTGATAAGCCTCCTCCTCGGCAAAATGCTTTATTGCATAGCTTTTCAGGTACTTAAGAGCCTCGACGCAGGTTATTTTGTTTTTTTCAAAATTATTATCCATAAAATTTCTTATGATGCGTCCAACAATTGAAAAAAGCTGCTTGTGAGCGTCGTCGATTGACTTAACTCCTATGCTGTAGTCATTGCTCCATTCAAAAATATTCTGCTCCATAATAATCATTCCTCCCAATGTTATTAATACAATATTAACATATTGCGGATTAAAAGTCAAGAGTTTCCTGTCAAAATCCAAGGGAATCGATTTTGCGATGCAATGCGGATTTTTGTTTAGCGGGGAACTCCCGCGGACTAAGTTCCACTGCGCATACCTGTGCAGATCTGCGCAGAGCAGATTTGTTTAAACGGTTACAAAGCAGCGGCCCTGAAGGAGCGGAAAGCCTGTTGGAATTTTAAATTTATTTTATCAGCAAAACTGATTTCCATGATGACCCGTTTGCCGAGGTTGACATTTTTATCCGGACGATGTATAATAAATACAATATTCGTCGTATTATTCCGCCGGTCTGCAGCGGAGGTATGACGCCGAATTTCGGATCGGAGGAAGACGAGTGAAATTTACATATTCTGTAAAAGGGATAATCAACGGTACCGTAAGGATCAGCGACAGGACGAAGTACAGCGTGATAACCGCCGCGATAGCCTGCGTTCACGTGCTTCTGGTCTATGTTTTCGTAACGATAGGTTCGCTCCCGATGACAGTATACAACATTTGCAGCGTAGCCGGATATCTGCTTTGCCTGCCTTTTATAAGACGCAACGCCCTCGGCTGGGTGTTTGCGTATATATGTGTGGAGGTTCCGCTCCATTCCATGCTGGCTATCTATACGGCAGGGTGGGATTTTGGTTTTGCAATGTACCTGATAGCTATTGTTCCCGTGGGATTTGATATGTCATTTGCGCTTAAAAATCCTTTGAGAGGAATAAAAATATCCACGATTTTCGGCATAGTAAGCTTTGCCGTGTTTATTTCATGCAGAATGTACTCCTACTACAATCTGCCTCTCTACAGTACGGACAGCACGCTTTTTGTACAGACTGTTTATTTTATAAATATGCTGTGCACATTTACGCTGCTGCTTGTATATTCGCTGATTTTTGCTTCGGAAATAAACGCGGCTCAGACGGTACTGCGGCAGAAAAACGCCGAGCTTGCTAACCTTGCGTCAAAGGATACCCTTACCGGATTTTACAACCGCCGTAAAATGCATGAGTATCTTTTAGACGCCGCCGGGGGAAAGGAACCGTTTTCTCTGATAATGAGCGACATCGACAATTTTAAAAAGCTTAACGACAGCTACGGTCACGACTGCGGAGACGAGGCTCTCAAAGCTGTTTCCGACGCTTGCAGAGGCTGTATTGCGGAGGGCGACAGGATATGCCGCTGGGGAGGAGAGGAGTTTCTCATACTTACAAACCGTTCCCTTGACAGCGCGGCGGATACGGCTGAAAAAATACGTTCAGCTGTGGAAAATTGCAGTCTGGTCTTTGGCGGGAACGATATAAAAATAACTATGACTCTCGGCGTGGCGGAGTTCGATCCGTCTTCGACGATAGACAAGGTCATCACCGCCGCCGACCAAAAGCTCTATGCAGGAAAAAACAGCGGAAAGAACCGCGTAGTCAAGTAGAAACAGGGGAGTGCCGAAATGCCGAGATTTTTTACCGACAAGCCTGCGGATGATATTATTACCGTAACAGGAAGCGACGCGGTTCATATGGGATATTCCCTGAGAATGAAGGTCGGCGATCCGGTCACGTTCTGTCATTCGGGGACTGATTATTTCTGCCGCATTGAAAGCATGAACGGCAGAGAGGTGGTCTGCCGCGTGGAAAGTTCAGAGCAGAGCCGCTCCGAGCCGACTGCGGCGGTCACGCTTTATCAGGCTTTTCCCAAGCAGGACAAGCTTGACTATATCGTACAGAAAACTACCGAGCTGGGAATAACGAGGATAGTTCCGTTTATTTCGGCAAGGTGCGTTTCCAGACCGGAGGGCAAGTCCTCTGAGAAAAAGCTTGAGCGTCTGCGCCGTATCGCCGAAGAGGCGGCTAAGCAGTCGGGCAGGGGAATGATACCCGAAATAGCTCCGCTGACCGATATGCGCGGAGCTGTTGAGGATATGAAAAAATGCGGCGTTAAGCTCTTCTGCTACGAAAACGGGGGCAGGCGGCTTTCGGAAGTCAGTTTGCCGAAAAGCGGTTCAATAGGCGTAATGATAGGCTCCGAGGGAGGCTTCGAGCGCGCCGAGGCGGACATGGCTGAGGCGGCGGGAGCAATCAGGATATGGCTTGGCGAACGTATACTCAGGTGCGAGACCTGTCCTGTGGCGGTAACGGCGATACTCATGTACCTGACCGGGAATATGTGATACCGGTATTGAATAAAAACCTCAAACTGATACAAACACATTCGGAACGCTGATAAATGCGTTCCGTTTTTGCTTTTTTACGCATTTTCAGGAAAAACAGGTATTGACAGATAAAGAAAAAAATGCTATAATAAAACGATAATTTGTGTTGCAGAATGTAACAAAACAGGAGGTTAAATCGTGAGGAAAATAAAAAAGCCTGTTTTCTTCGTCGTTTTTGCGCTTATACTCTTATTTGCGGCTTCCGTATTTTTTGGAGTTACCACATACTACGGCGATATGAATACAGTTTATGTCAAAGGCGTTGACAACATCCGCTTCGGTATTGACATCAGGGGCGGCGTTGACGTTACCTTTACTTCACCGGAGGATATCGACGCTACCGACGCGCAGCTTGACGCTGCCAAAGAGGTTATAGTTCAACGTATGATAAACCTGGGTATCACCGATTACGAAAGCTTTATCGATTACGGGAACGACCGTATAATCGTAAGATTTCCCTGGAAAGAGGGCGAAGCGAACTTCGACCCTGAGGAAGCGGTAAAGGAGCTGGGCGAGACTGCCGAGCTGACCTTCCGCGAGGGCTACGAGGTGGACGAGGCTGGTATGTACACCGGCGTGACAAAGGATAACGTTATCCTTGTGGGTTCGGACGTACAGGAGGCCTATGCCGCATACAGCGAGGACAAATCGGGAAACCTTGAATGGCAGGTAAGCCTTGAGCTTACGAGCGAGGGTGCAAAGAAATTTGCGGACGCTACAACAAAGCTTGCTCCGTCCCGCGGGGTCATTTCCATATGGATGGACGAGACCTGTTTCTCATATCCTCAGGTTCAGACTGCTATCACGGACGGACGCGCTTCAATCACAGGAAACTTTGACGCTGACGAAGCAAAGGCTCTTGCCGATAAGATCAATTCGGGCGCGCTGCCCTTTAAGCTTGTTACAGCAAGCTTTTCCACGATTTCACCCAGTCTCGGTTCCGGCGCGCTTGAAGCAATGGTTGTTGCAGGTATTATTGCATTTGCGTTCATCGCTGTGTTTATGATAGCTTTGTACCGTCTTCCCGGCGCAGTCGCGGTTGTCGCTTTGTTCGGACAGGTATCGGGCACGCTGGCGTTCATTTCGGGTTACTTCGGCTTCATGAATGGTTCTATCCTGACGATACCCGGTATAGCGGGTATCATTCTTGCGGTAGGTATGGGTGTTGACGCTAACATCATTACTTCCGAGCGTATCAGGGAGGAGCTTGCAAACGGCAAGACTCTTGACGGTTCTATCGAGTCGGGCTTCAGGAGAGCTTTCTCCGCTATCCTCGACGGAAACGTGACTATGATACTTGTTGCAATAATCCTTATGGGCGCGTTCGGTACTCCCGACAGCATCTTCTCAAAGCTGCTGCACTTCGTGTTCTTTATGTTCGGTCCCTCAACCGCAGGAACGATCTATTCTTTCGGCTTTACACTTCTTACGGGCGTTGCGCTGAACCTTTTCTTCGGCGTACTCTGCTCCAGACTTATGCTTGCGTCCCTGTCAAAATTCAAGGCGTTAAGAAATCCCAAGCTTTACGGAGGTGTCAGACATGAACAATAAATTCAATATTGATTTTGTCGCCCGCAAAAAGCTGTTCTTTATAATTTCAATTGCGGCTATTGCGGTCTCGATACTTTCATCGTTTATTTTCGGAGCTAACCTCGACATTCAGTTCAAGGGCGGTACTATCCTGACCTACATTTACGACGGAGCTATTGATCAGTCCCAGTTTGAGGCTGACGCTACCGCCGCTCTGGAGGGAATAGGCGTTACCTCCACGGTGGGCGAGGATTTTTCCACCGGCAGGAACAACATTCAGCTTTCGCTTATTTCAAATACGGGACTTACCTCGGACAAGCAGATAGCTCTTTCGGACGCGATATCCGAAAAGTACGCCGCAAACAACATCGAGCTTCTGGAATCCTCTGACGTTTCCCCGTCTTCGGGACGTGAATTTTTTCTTAAATGTATCGTTGCGGTACTGCTTTCCTTTATCGTTCTTATTGTTTATATCGCGCTGCGGTTCAAGAACATCGGAGGCTGGCTTGCCGGCGTATGCGCCGTTACCGCTCTGCTTCACGACTGTATAATTGTTTACGGAACGTTTATTATCTGCCATATGTCCATCAATGCAAACTTTATGGCGGTAGTACTGACGATACTGGGTTACTCGATAAACAATACCATTGTAATTTACGACCGTATCCGCGAGAACGAGATACTGTTCCGGAAGAAGAAAACCAAGACCGAAATTGTCAACATGAGCATAAACCAGTCCCTGACACGTTCGGTGAACACGTCGATAACCACTATCGTGGCAATGCTTGCGGTAACTATCGTTGCGGCGGTTTACGGGGTAACGTCGATAATTTCTTTCTCGCTTCCTATGATGATCGGCATGATCGCGGGCGCGTATTCGTCGGTATGCTTCACCTGTCCTCTGTGGCTGACTCTTGAAGATAAAATCGGCAAAAAGCCTAAGGCCAAAAAAGCCAAGGCGTAATTTTGATAACGGTTTCTGCGGCGGGCACAAATGTGTCTGCCGCAAATTTTTCGGAGGGGTTTTTATGTGGCTTTTATTTGCTGTATTATCGTCTGTATTTGCGGCTCTCACGTCGATTCTTGCAAAGGTCGGGATTGAAGGCGTGGACTCAAACCTTGCCACGGCTCTGCGGACGGCGGTGGTTCTCGTTATGGCTTGGGGAATGGTTTTTATAACAAACGCACACACCGGTATCGGAGACATCGGCAGGAAAAGCTGGATATTTCTGATCCTGTCGGGACTTGCGACCGGGGCTTCCTGGCTTTGCTACTACAAAGCTCTGCAAATGGGGGAGGCTTCAAAGGTTGTACCGATAGACAAAATGAGCACCGTGCTTACTCTGATATTGGCGTTTGTTTTTCTGCATGAAAAGTTTACGCCCAAGTCAATTATCGGCTGCGTTCTTATCGCGGCGGGAACTTTGTTAATGGTAATTTGACAGATGGCGCGTATCAGGTTTTTTGCGGCGGACAATACGCCCTTAAAAACAGAGGAGAACGCTGAGGCCGCAGCTGTGAGAAACGCTGCAGCGGAGGTCAAAAAAAGACTGAACGTCCCGAAAAGCCTTGATAAATTTACGCGTGAGACAGAAACACAGTATGATACCGTATATTACCGGTTCAGGTGGTACCGCGAGAAAAAGAACGTTTATTGAGATAATCAAAGCATAATATTTATTCTGAAGGAACGCCCCCGCTTAAATAAGACGTGGGCGTTCCTTTATACAGCTTTCGGCTGCTTCTTTCAGATGTTCGGAGACAGCTGCAAAATCATCGAGCCTAAGCTGTTCGGGACGTATATTTTCGGGAAGTCCCGCCGCCCTTATTGCCTCCGCCGCTTCAGATTTGGATATCCCCAGCGCGGATGACAGGCTGTTGCCTAAAGTCTTTCTGCGCTGTGAAAACGCGCCCCGCACAACGCGGAAATAAAGCTTTTCATCGCTGACTTTTACTGCCGGTTCTTTTTTCACGTCCAGACGTATCACGCAGGAATCCACATTTGGGGCCGGCATAAAGCTGCCGCGCGACACATTGAAAAGCATTTTCGGTTCCGCGTAGTATCTTACCGCCGCCGAGACAGCTCCCGCTTCACGGGTGCCGGGTTCGGCGCAAAGCCGCACTCCCGCCTCTTTCTGCACCATTACCGTGATACATTCAATCGGCAGACGGCTTTCCAGCAGGTTCATTATTATCGGGGACGTTATATAGTAAGGAAGGTTTGCGCAAACGGCGACTTTAAGTTTTGGGAAGTGCTCCGCTATTATTGCGGAAAGGTCGGCTTTCATAACGTCCTCGTTTATGACGGTCACGTTTCCGCAGTCGGCAAGGGTCTCCTCAAGCACGGGAATGAGACGCCCGTCTATTTCCACGGATACCACTTTATCTGCGCGCAGAGCAAGCTCTCTGGTGAGGACTCCGACTCCCGCGCCTATTTCCAGAACTCCCCAGCCCTTTTGAGCGCTTCCCATTTCAGCGATCCTCGGACACACGGAGGGGTTTATGAGAAAATTCTGTCCCAGCGCTCTGCTGAAAGAAAATCCGTGCTTTGACAGTATTTCTTTTATTACGTTTATATTGGTAAGATTATCCATAGCCGCTTGTTCCTTTTTATTCTGTATCGTTTTACATCAGTTCTTTAAGGCGGCAAATATATACACCGCAGCAAGAAAAACCGGTTGATGTATTATGTAAAAAAGCAGTGAGTGCCGTCCGCAGAAATTTACGGCAGGAAGCCTTGCCTTGTAGCAAAAATTCGGCAGCAAGCCGCTTTTTACAATGTCGGACAAAGCTGTTCCGGCAAGAAAAATAAATCCGTAGGGAGCAAGGGGGAAGTAGTCTGCGGAATGGAAATCCGACGAAGTTATGCCGATAGGATAAAGCCATCGGATATTGTCGGGAACGTCAAGGCGTACCCTGCCGAAAACCAGAAAAAGGCTGTCGGTGCGGTAAAAGTCCGTAAAGATGACCGCAAGAACGGTAAACACCGCAAAAATAATTACGTTTGGAATTTTTTTCAAAACAGGGCATATTACTCCGTAAATGAGCATTATCATTCCGAAGCAGGACAGAACCCCGAAAACTATAGTTTCCTGAGGAAAAAACGCAGCCGTAATAACGGTAAGGGCTTCGCCTAAAAGGTAAAGGGTCGCTCCTCTTTTCAGCACGTTTTTGGAAAAGCCCGCGCATATTCCCGATACCGAAAACAGCACCACAAGAAAGAAACGGTGAATTATCTCCATTCCGTCCGAAAAGAAAAACGGTATGTTTGATCCTCCGAAAAATATTAAGTCGTACAGAAGATGATAAAGCATAACGTAAATTATTGCAAAGCCTCTGAGCATATCCAGAAGCATTACGCGGTTGTTTCGGTTTATTTCTCCGGCTGCAGCTTTCGGAGATAAAGCTTCCCCTGCGGAGTTTTCCGGCGCGGAAATTTTTTCTTTTGTCAGCGTTTGTATAATGCCGCCCCCTTTTTCTGTATTATTTCGTATTTATATTATAACATACAGCGGATATTTTTGCAAGGCAGGTCCGGCTGTCAGTATAAAAACAGATTAAAATAATGAATTTATAGTGTATGATAAATTTGTGTTAATTTTTACTTGACAAATTGAGTAAAGTGTTGTACAATATTTTATACAACAAAGTTAGTTTATGCTAATTCGGAAAGGAACTTCTTATGACCCTTAATGAATTGAAAACGGGACAGTCCGCAGTAATAACAAGCGTGGGGGGAGACGGCGCTCTCAGGTGCAGACTTCTCGATATGGGACTTATCCCCAAAACCAAAGTAATGATACGAAAAGTCGCTCCTATGGGCGACCCGATAGAACTGTTCCTGCGGGGCTACGAGCTTACCATCCGTCTTGAGGACGCAGAGAAAATAACCGTCGTTCCCGATAATGCAAAGGAGGCGGTCACAGTATGATACTTGCTCTTGCGGGAAATCAGAACTGCGGCAAGACCACTCTGTTCAACCAGCTTACAGGTTCCAACCAGCACGTGGGGAACTTCCCCGGAGTAACGGTGGACAGAAAATCCGGCGAGATTCGCGGACGCAAAAACTGCGAAGTGGTTGACCTGCCGGGCATATATTCCATACGCCCCTACACCAACGAGGAGATAGTGGCGCGGGATTTCCTCATCGACGAAAAACCCGACGCGATCATAAATATCGCCGACGCCACCAATATTGAGCGCAATCTCTATCTCACCCTGCAAATGCTGGAAATGAACATACCCATGGTGCTTGCGCTGAATATGATGGATGAGGTGCGGAACAACGGCGGCACTATTGATGTTAAGGGACTTTCCGAGCGGCTGGGTATACCCGTCCTTCCAATAAGCGCGGCTAAAAACGAGGGTATCGACGAACTTATTTCCAAGGTCATCGAATGCGCCGAAAAAAAGAAAAAGCCCAAAAAGCTTGACTTCTGTCACGGGGCGGTACACCGCTGCATACACGCCGTGTCCCATATGATTGAGGATCACGCCGTGCTTGCGGATATGTCCCCCAGATTTGCGGCGACGAAGCTTGTTGAGAACGATCCCGACATCAACAAAAAGCTGAAGCTTAACGAAAACGAGCTTGAAATGATAGAGCACAGCGTTTCCGAAATGGAAAAGGAGCTTGACATGGACAGGAACGCCGCCCTTGCCGATATGCGCTACACCTTCATTGAGGAGGTATGCCGCGAGACGGTGGTAAAGTGCCGCGAAAGCAAGGAGCATATCCGAAGCGTCAAGATAGACAATATCCTGACCGGAAAATATCTTGCCATACCGCTTTTTCTCTGCATAATGCTGCTTATCTTCTGGATAACGTTCGGTTCGGTGGGAGCATGGCTCAGCGATATTTTCAGCGGCTTTATCGACTTTGTTACGTCTGGAATAGACAAGGCTCTGACGGTGTACGGTTTAAATCCGATAGTACATAGTCTTATCATAGACGGAATTTTCGCCGGTGTGGGAAGCGTTCTCAGCTTTCTGCCCACGATAGTCACCCTGTTTTTCTGTCTGTCCATTCTGGAGGACAGCGGCTATATGGCGCGCGTGGCTTTCGTAATGGATAAGCTGCTGCGCAAGATAGGTCTTTCGGGACGGTCGTTCGTTCCTATGCTTATCGGCTTCGGGTGCAGCGTTCCGGCTATCATGGCTACCCGCACCCTGTCCTCGGAAAGGGACAGGCGAATGACCATATTTCTTACGCCATACATGAGCTGCAGCGCGAAGCTGCCTATTTACGCAGTGTTCACGGCGGCGTTTTTCCCGAAGTACAAAGCTCTCGTTATGATGATACTCTACGTTTCGGGAATGCTTGTGGGGGTTGTCTGCGGGCTAATCATGAACAGGACAAAATTCAAGGGGAACCCTGTTCCGTTCGTAATGGAGCTTCCCAATTACCGTCTGCCGTCGGCAAAAAGCGTGGGAATGCTTATGTGGGACAAGGCGAAGGATTTCATGCAGAAAGCATTTACGGTAATATTTTTCGCCACGATTATAATATGGTTCCTGCAGACCTTTGATATGCGGCTGAACGTTGCGGAGAACAGCTCGGACAGCCTCCTTGCCGTGCTGGGCACGATAATTGCCCCTCTGTTCAGACCTCTCGGATTCGGGGACTGGCGCGCGGCTACGGCGCTTATAACGGGCTTTTCCGCAAAGGAGGCGGTAGTATCAACACTTGCGGTGCTGACGGGTTCAAGTGTTGCGGATTTAGGTACGGTACTGGGCGGACTTTTTACCCCTCTGTCCGCGGCAAGTTTCCTTGCGTTTACATTGCTGTATACACCCTGTGTTGCGGCGATCGCTGCTGTAAAGCGGGAAATGAACAGCGGCTGGTCGGCGTTTGTAATGGTGCTTATGCAGTGTTTTGCGGCTTGGGTGGTATCCTTTGGAGTGTATAACATAGGTGCGTTTATATTCGGTAATACGTGACCTGCTTTACCTTGCCTCCGAAGCGTGTTGACGTTTCCGATTAACGCTCGCCTTGCAGGAAGATGTTTTATCTGCACTTCTATTACATATCAGGACTACATAATAACGGAACGGGATTCCGCCGCTGTCTTGCGGCAAGAGTCCCGTTCCGTTTAGTTAATTTATTATTGTATTATTGCTGTACCGCTTTTTTCAGAGCCTCGGCGCGGTCTGTGCGCTCCCATGCAACGTCCAGCTCCTCCCGTCCCATGTGTCCGTAAGCGGCAAGCTTGCGGTACTGTGGCTTGCGAAGCTCAAGAGCCTCGATGATAGCAGCGGGGCGGAGGTCGAAAACCTCGTCCACAGCCGCTGCGATAGCTTCGTCGGAGACCTTGCCCGTACCGAATGTATCCACCATTATGGAAACAGGCTTTGCAACGCCGATAGCGTATGCAAGCTGTATTTCGCACTTGTCTGCAAGTTCCGCCGCAACAACGTTTTTGGCAACGTATCTTGCCGCGTAAGCCGCGCTGCGGTCAACCTTTGTTGGGTCTTTTCCGCTGAATGCTCCGCCGCCGTGACGGGCGTATCCGCCGTATGTATCAACGATGATCTTGCGTCCCGTAAGACCGCTGTCGCCCTGAGGACCGCCGATAACGAAGCGTCCCGTGGGGTTTACAAAGTACTTGGTATCGTCAGCAAGCAGCTCTGCGGGAATGGTGGGCTTGATGACCTTTTCAATAATATCGGCGCGTATCTTTTCAAGAGAGACCTCCGCCGCGTGCTGTGAGGATACAACGACCGTCTCAACCTTTACGGGCTTGCCGTCCTCGTACTCAACGGTGACCTGAGTCTTTCCGTCGGGACGAAGATAAGGCAGAACTCCTGTTTTGCGAACCTCGGTGAGCTTCTTTGCAAGCTTGTGAGCAAGAGCGATAGGCATGGGCATAAGCTCGGGAGTCTCGTTGCAGGCGTAGCCGAACATCATTCCCTGATCTCCCGCGCCCGTCATGAACTTGTCGGAACCTTCGCCCTCCTTATGTTCAAGAGCCTCGTCAACGCCCATCGCGATATCGGAGGACTGTTCGTCTATGGACTGCATAACGGCGCAGGTGTGTCCGTCAAACCCGTATTTTGCACGGTCGTATCCTATGTCGATGATCACCTGTCTTACTATCTTGGGAATGTCAACGTAGCAGTTTGTGGAAATTTCCCCCATGCACATTGCCATACCCGTGGTAACGGCAGTCTCACAGGCAACGCGTCCCATAGGATCCTTTTCAAGGATAGCGTCAAGTATCGCGTCGGATATCTGGTCGCATATTTTGTCGGGGTGTCCTTCTGTAACGGACTCTGAGGTAAACAGCATTTTAGACATAAAAATCACCTTTCCTAATTAGATTTGATGCAAGATAAAGAGCGGCGGAAAGCAAAGGCGTGCGATCCGAAAAACAGCGCCCGGGACTTACCCGAGCGCTGCGAAATTTTCATTAAAAATTCCTCATCTCTCGGAAAAATCCGCAGGATTTAGCACCTTTCTCACATTTCTGTAATTAGGTTGCCGGGCTTCACAGGACCAGTTCCTCAGCCGCTCTTGATAAGGCATATGGCATATATTTTATTGTGCTTTCAGTATACCATTGTTTTTTTGTTTTGTCAACAGATTTTTACAAAATTCAGATAATAATTTGCGGTGCGGCGGGCTGACAGGGGGAAATATCCGAAAAAATTCGCCGCCTGACTTTGCCGTCCTTTTGAGTCCGGTCTGCCGCACTTTAAAGACGGCAGTGATCGCGGGAACAAGTGCGTCCGTAAAGTCCGTAAAAATAAATTGACAAAAACTATTGGCAAATCACACAGAATATGATATACTGTATTTATTATCTTTTTCGGGGGGAATTTTTCCATGTTAACTGATATCGAAATCGCACAGCAGGCAAAAATGCTTAAAATAGGCAGAATAGCCGAAAATCTCGGCATTTCGGAGGACGACATTGAGCCTTACGGTCACTATAAGGCTAAGCTGACAGAGGAGCTTTATACCAAAACCGCTTCAAATCCGGACGGCAAGCTTATCCTTGTTACCGCCATCAACCCGACTCCCGCGGGAGAGGGCAAAACCACTATGTCCGTAGGTCTTGCGGAGGCTATGGCTAAGATAGGCAAAAACGCCGTGCTGGCTCTCCGCGAACCGTCGCTCGGTCCTGTTTTCGGTATCAAGGGAGGAGCGGCAGGCGGCGGCTATGCACAGGTAGTTCCCATGGAGGACATAAATCTTCACTTTACCGGCGATATGCACGCTATCACAGCGGCGAACAATCTTCTCTGCGCATTGCTTGACAACCATATGCAGCAGGGAAACGCTCTCGGCATAGATCAGCGCAGGATCATGATAGACCGCTGCCTCGATATGAACGACCGCGCTCTCAGAAACGTAGTTGTGGGTCTCGGCGGAAAGGTCAACGGCGTGCCCCGTCAGGACGGTTTCAGAATTACGGTAGCCTCCGAAGTAATGGCTATTTTGTGCCTTGCCTCAGACCTGACCGACCTGAAAGAACGTCTGGGACGTATTCTCGTTGCCTATACCTATGACGGAAATCCCGTATACGCCCGCGATCTGGGTGCGCACGGAGCGATGACCGCTCTCTTAAAGGACGCTCTTAAACCCAATCTTGTTCAGACTCTGGAAAATACCCCCGCAATAATGCACGGAGGTCCCTTTGCCAATATTGCTCACGGCTGTAATTCCGTAAGAGCCACAAAGCTTGCGCTTAAGCTGGGGGATTACTGCATTACCGAGGCAGGCTTCGGAGCTGATCTGGGCGCGGAAAAATTCTTTGACATCAAGTGCCGTTTTGCGGGGCTGAAGCCCTCCTGTACGGTTCTGGTGGCAACGATACGCGCTTTGAAGTACAACGGAGGCGTTCCCAGGGCGGAGCTTACGGCCGAGAACGTTGAGGCTCTGAAAAAGGGTATCGTAAATCTTAAGACCCATATCGAGAATATTCACAAGTTCGGCGTACCGGTAGTTGTGGCGATAAACCGTTTCCATACCGATACAGAGGCAGAGATCAGGGTAATAAAGGATTTCTGCGCGGAAATGGGAGTTGAAGTATCCCTTGCGGAGGTTTTTGCCAAGGGCGGCGAGGGCGGTACCGATCTTGCGGAAAAGGTATGCGCTACCATTGAGAAGTGCGATGGCTGTCAGACCAGCTTCAAGCCTCTGTACGACGAGAAGCTTCCCATTAAGGAAAAGATAGGCATAATTGCGAAAGAGATATACCGCGCCGACGGAGTAAACTTTACTGCGCAGGCTGAAAAGGCTATTAAGGAAATAGAGGGACTCGGCTTCGGCGGGACTCCCGTGTGCGTGGCAAAGACCCAGTATTCTCTTTCGGACGATCCCGCAAAGCTGGGCAAGCCCGAAAACTTTGTGATAACAGTACGCGACGTAAAGCTTTCCGCAGGAGCGGGATTCGTGGTCGCTCTGACAGGCGATATCATGGTAATGCCGGGACTTCCCAAGGCTCCCGCGGCGCTGAAGATAGACTGCGATAACGACGGAAATATTTCCGGACTTTTCTGATTTCCTGTTGCAGCTGCGCTTCTGCTTGAATTTTACGGGTGCAGAAATGCCTGTACCCGTTTGTTTTTCCTAGGAATTTTTATGGACATTCACCTCAATTATACCGAAAAAGGAGAGGGCGATCCGCTTGTGCTTCTCCACGGCAACGGCGGGGACAGCGGATATTTCGTGCATCAGACCGAATATTTTTCAAAGAGCCGCAGAGTGATAGCAGTCGATACAAGGGGTCACGGGAAATCTCCGCGGGGGGACGCACCGTTTACTATTGCTCAGTTTGCAGAGGATCTGAAAGACTTTCTTGACGGGAAAAAAATTGAAAAGACCGATATTTTAGGTTTTTCCGACGGTGCAAATATTGCTTTGACATTTGCATTAAAATACCCCGAAAGAGTTTCAAGGCTTATTTTAAACGGAGGAAATCTTTTTCCCGCAGGAGTGAAGCGGAGCATACAGATACCTATTGAGATAGGGTATAATATAGCATCTAAATTTGCGGATAAAAGTCCTGCCGCAAAGAAAAACGCCGAGCTGCTTGGACTTATGAAAAACGAGCCGGATATAGACCCGAAAAACCTTTCTTCGCTTAAAATCAAAACCTTGGTAATAGTCGGTACGCGTGATATGATAAGAGACAGCCACACTGAGCTTATCGGAAAAAGCATACCTGATTCCCGGACGGTCAGGCTAAGGGGCGGTCATTTTATTGCAAATAAAAATCCCGAGGAATTTAACCTCGCTGTCGAGAAATTTTTAATTTTATAAACGCAGTTCATTTGTACCTTCCTGCGTAAAACACCAAGGTGTTTCAAATCAAAACCGGGACTACATCTTGTATTCAAAGGTGCAGTTTCGGCTGTGCCTTTTATTTTTTTAATTATATTTTTGGAGGAATTTTATGTATATATTAAAAGCCGAAGCCGCCTTTGACAGCGCGCATTTTCTAAGCGGATACAATGGTAAATGCGCAAATCTTCACGGACACCGCTGGGTGATTTCCGCAGAGATAGCTTCCGAAAACCTTATTGCGGATGGACAATGCCGCGGCATGGTGACCGATTTCGGCGATATAAAGCGCGATTTAAAAAATCTTGCGGACGAGTTCGACCACGCTTTTATTTATGAAAATGGTACTTTAAAAAGTGCAACAGTTGCTGTGCTTAATGAGGAAAATTTCCGTCTTATCGAGGTGGATTTCCGTCCCACAGCGGAAAACTTTGCAAAGTATTTTTATGACCGTCTTTCCCGAATGGGGTACAGCGTCAGAAGCGTTACGGTTTACGAAACGCCGAATAATTCAGCCACATATATTGATTGAGGTGCAGATATGAACACATATAAAATTGCAGAAATGTTTTCCAGCATTAACGGAGAGGGTACTCACGCAGGTCAGCTTGCGTTTTTTGTGCGCTTTACGGGGTGCAACCTGAACTGTTCCTACTGCGACACAAAATGGGCGAACGTCCCGGACGCGCCCTATACCGAAATGACAGCCGACGAAATTCTGTCCGCGGTGCGGAAAAGCGGTATCCGGAACGTTACCGTAACGGGCGGCGAACCGCTTATACAGCCGAATATTATCCCGCTTCTAAAAATGCTCTGCGGGGACGGACGTTACGTTGAGATAGAGACAAACGGCTCTGCGGACGTTTCCGAGGTTGTGAGGATAGGAGAGAACCGTCCTGCCCTGACAATGGACTATAAGCTGCCGTCCAGCGGTATGGAGAACTTTATGCGTACCGAAAATTTTGCCATCCTTGACGCGCGGGACACGGTGAAATTTGTTTCCGGCAGCCTCGCCGATCTGGAGCGGGCTCTTGAAATTATCCGCAAATACGGTCTTATCGGGAAATGCGCGGTTTATATCAGTCCCGTTTTCGGGAAGCTGAAGCCTGCGGAAATTGTGGATTTTATGCTTTCCAATAAGCTGAACGGGGTAAATGTTCAGCTTCAGATGCACAAGTTTATTTGGGATCCTAATATGCGTGGAGTTTAATGCAGCGGCTGAGGTTTTCCGCCCGATAAACAGGCCGGTATTCAGCCTTGCGGGACAGCCTGCATTGGCAAGGAAATCCGGCTCCTACAATCATATTTGAGGATTGAAATGTAAAACGGAGGAACATTATGGATAAAATAAATTACGCAAAAATCGAGGAACATATCCGCGGCATTTTAGAGGCTCTGGGGGACGACCCAGACCGGGAGGGACTCCGTGAGACCCCTGCCCGCGTTGCGAAAATGTACGGCGAGGTTTTCGAGGGAATGAACTACACCAACGCCGAGATTGCGGAGATGTTCGGCAAGTCCTTTGAGACGGGGTACACGGAAAACGACATTGTTATCGTGCGGGATATCGAGGTCTTTTCATACTGCGAGCACCACATTGCGTTGATGTACGATATGAAAGTCACGGTCGCGTACATTCCGAAAGGGCGTGTTCTGGGACTATCAAAAATAGCACGTATCGCGGATATGGCGGCGAAGCGTCTCCAATTGCAGGAGCGTCTGGGCGCGGATATTGCGGAAATACTGACGCTTGCAAGCGGTTCTGAGGACGTTGCGGTCTTTATTGAGGCAAGCCACAGCTGCATGACCGCGAGGGGAATAAAAAAACCATCCGCGCAAACGGCTACGGTTACTCTGCGGGGACGGTTCAATACGGATACTGCACTGCAAAACCGCCTGTTCAATCAGGTGACTGTAAAATGACAAGACGGTATGTTGACGAGATAATCATGAAAAAGCCTGCCGATAAAAATTCCTATCTGGCGGAAATTCCCGCTGTCAGGTTCTTGGAGAAAAAAGGCTCTCTTACCATTGATTCGGACGTTACATTTTTGGTTGGCGAAAACGGAACCGGAAAGTCCACCCTTATCGAAGCGATAGCAGTCGCATGCGGCTTCAATCCCGAGGGAGGAACGAAAAATTTCAGCTTTTCCACGTCGGGGGACGGTGAAAATTTTCACTCCGAGCTGTGGGAGCACATTGCCGTATCGCGGAGCAGATACCCCAAGGACGGATTTTTTCTCCGTGCGGAAAGCTTTTTCAACGCGGCTTCCTATATTGACGAACTGGATAAAATTCCAGCGGCAAGTCCGAAAATTATCGGCGGCTACGGAGGAAAATCCCTGCATGAGCAGTCCCACGGCGAAAGCTTTCTTGCACTTGTCAAAAACCGTTTTTTCGGAAGCGGCCTCTACATTTTGGACGAGCCGGAAGCCGCGCTGTCCCCAATGCGGCTGATGACCCTCATCGCGGAGCTAAACAGGCTTGTGAAGCAGGATTCCCAGCTTATCATAGCGACTCATTCGCCTATACTGCTTGCGTTCCCGGGAGCGGCGGTATTGCAGCTATCCGACAGCGGTATAGAGCGGGTCGGATACAGGGATACGGAGCATTATCGGGCAACGCGGAGATTTCTTGAAAATCCAGAAAAGATGATAAAGTATCTTACAGAAGATTAATACGTATCTCAAAAATAAAAATTACGGAGGATAATATGAAAGCACTTGTTTTATTCAGCGGCGGCGTGGACAGCTCCACCTGCCTTGCGCTGGCGGTACAAAAATACGGTGCGGAAAATGTTGTTGCTCTCTCCGTTTCCTACGGACAGAAGCATACAAAAGAAATTTCGGCGGCTGACGCTGTTGCGGGCTTCTACTGCACCGAGCATATCAAGCTTGACCTTAGTACTATTTTCAAGTACAGCGGCTGTTCTCTTTTGGAACAGTCAAGCGAGGAAATTCCTCACGAAAGCTACGCCGAGCAGCTTGAAAAGACGGAGGGTGCGCCTGTTTCCACCTATGTGCCTTTTCGGAACGGTTTGTTTATCGCGGCGGCGGCAAGCGTTGCGCTGTCAAAGGACTGCGGCGTTATTCTGTACGGCGCCCACGCGGACGACTCTGCGGGGAACGCTTATCCCGACTGCTCCCCCGCCTTTAACGAGGCTATGAACAAAGCCGTTTGTGAGGGCAGCGGCGGACAGGTGAAACTAACGGCGCCCTTTGTGGGAATGAATAAATCCCAAGTGGTGAAAACCGGTCTGGAGCTTGGTGTACCCTACGAGCTGACATGGAGCTGCTACGAGGGCGGGGACGTTCCCTGCGGCGTTTGCGGCACCTGTCGGGACAGGCTTGCGGCGTTTAAAGAGAATGGGGTCAAAGACCCGCTTGCGGAGGAAATATGATACCGTTAAATGAATACTTAAAAAATCCCTGCGGAACACTTTCTATCCCTTATTGGAAAAACAAAAATATCATTACTCCCGAACATATTAAAGTTGTTCACCAAATAGATTATTCTGCGGAGGATTTTTCGGACTTTACCGACGAACCGTATTTCAGGCTTATCCACAGGCTTGAAAATATTGAAGCATTTTCCCTTGACGGTTTTTATGTGAGGACTGCCGAGTCCGAGGAAATACCGCTGACAGTTGATCTGATAAATAAGTCGTACACGGACATATCCGTTTCGCATGAACAAATTTGGGCTCTTACACAGCTTGACGTTTATGACCAAAATCTTTGGATAATCGTATATGATAAAAAGACTGATTCGGCCGTAGGCTGCGGTATTGCCGATTTTGACGGTGAGGCAAGGGAGGGTGTTCTTGAATGGATACAGATACTTCCCCAATACCGCGGCAGAAAAATAGGTCGGCTCATTGTCAGCGAACTGCTTTGCAGAATGATCGGAAAGGCCGATTTTGCAACGGTTTCGGGAAAGGTCAACAATGCTTCAAAGCCCGAAATTTTATATAGAAAATGCGGATTTACGGGGGACGATGTCTGGCATATTTTATGCAGAAAGGATTGACTGTATGAAGCAGAAAGAACGAATACTCGAAACCGAAAGGTTCTCTCTGCGAAATTTTGCAGGACATGTAAGCTATGTACGCCTACAACGGCGCATTTAGCGATACCGAGGTACGAGAATTATTTTGACAAGCCAGCTTGCCCGCTGCAATATGAGTTGACATGGAGCTGCTGCGAGGGCGGGGACATTCCCTGCGGCGTTTGCGGCACCTGCCGCGACAGACTTGCAGCGTTTGAGGAGAACGGAATTGCCGATCCGTTGAACGACATAACGTCAAAAGCTTAATCAGATGTCTTTGAAAGACCGTACAGTAAAAAGTGCGGCAAAACAAAAAAATCTTCCCGAACATTCAAATAACGTTCGGAAAGATTTTTATTCTGATATACGTTTAAAAATCAAGCAAAAACTTTGATTCAAAAGGCATTGCGCAGATTGTTCAGCCTTAGTTTTCGTATTAATCCAGCCATTTGCTGAGAGTCTTTACCAGCACTTTAAGATCGAGCGGCTTGGAGATATGCTCGTTCATACCTGCGTTCATGGAAGCCTGAACGTCATCGTTAAAAGCGTTTGCAGTCATTGCGACAATCGGTACTCCCTTTGCGTCGCGGCGGTTTAGGGCGCGTATTGCCCTTGCCGCTTCGTTTCCGTTCATAATAGGCATCTGGATATCCATAAACACCAGATCGTAGTACCCCTGCTCCGAGGCTGCGAATTTGTCCACAACTTTCCGTCCGTTTTCAGCGCATTCCACTTCCAGCCCCGTCATTTCGAGCAGCTCCACGGCTATCTCGGTGTTTAACTCGTTATCCTCGGCAAGAAGCACGCGCTTGCCGGAAAAGTCGGTGTTTTTAAGGTTGTCCATATCGTTTTCGCTGTCGGGCTTAGTTCCTCCCGATGTCATCTCGCGGAAAAGCCGCGCCAGCTTTGATGTGAACAGCGGCTTGCTGACAAATGCGTCCGCGCCCGCGGCACGCGCTTCAAGCTCTATATCCGACCAGTCGGAGGCAGAGATTATCACTATGGGTACTTCGTGACCTACCTTTCTGCGTATTTCCTTTGTGACCCGGATACCGTCCATCCCCGGCATTTTCCAGTCGATCAGCGCGGCAAAGAAGTTTTCTCCCGCATTGTGACGGTCAATGACCTTTTTCACCGCGGACTCTCCGTCGGAAACGCACTCGCCGTTCATGCCAAGCTCTTTCAGTATGCGCAGGGCGTTTTCCCGTGTAGTCTCTTCGTCGTCAGCCACAAGCACAGGCAGTCCGGCAAAAGCGTCGTAGGAAATATCCTCGGTATCCTGAAGCTTCAGGGAAATATTCACCGTAAATCTTGAACCCTTTCCAAGTTCGCTTTCCACCTTTATGTCTCCGTTCATCATGCGCACAAGATTGTCGGTTATGGCAAGTCCCAGACCTGTTCCGTGTATTTTGCTTATGCGGCTGTCCGAAGCCCTTGAAAACGGTTCGAAGATGTGCTCCACAAATTCGGGGGACATTCCTATGCCGTCGTCCTCGAAAACAAATTCGTATCTTCCCGCCCTTTCGTTTTCACGTGTAGTTTCGGAAATGCCGATCTTTATGTTTCCGCCCTCCGGAGTGTACTTGACCGCGTTGCTTGCAAGGTTCAGGAAAGACTGCTGTATACGCAGCTTGTCTCCGATGACCTTTTCGTGCACCACGTTTCGTATGCATACCTTCAAATTTTGATTTTTTGCCTTTATCTGCGGGCGCACCATTGAGATAAGAGCGTCCACCAGGTCGGAAAGATTAAACTCTTCCTCGTTCAGGTCGGCCTTGCCAGACTCGATCTTTGACATATCCAGAACTTCGTTGATAAGCGAGAGCAGATGTCCCGAGGATACCGTTATCTTGTTCAGACAGTCGGTAACCCTGTCAGTGTCGTCAAGATGAGTTCCCGCAATGGCAGTCATACCGATAATGGCGTTTATAGGCGTGCGGATATCGTGGCTCATTCTTGACAGGAAGTCCGACTTTGCGGAGTTCGCCCGCCTTGCCGCTTCGTATGCGTCCATAAGAGCGTGCTTTGCGTTTTCCTCCGCCTGGCGGCTCTTTGTGGTGTCGGTGCCGACTATGACAGCCATGATATGACCGTTTCTCTCGCTCCGCGACAAAAGTGAAGTCACACGGGTGTAGGAATCCGTCACGCTGCTGTAGTATTCTACTTCCCCGCTTCTTTCGCCGGAGTTGTATTTTTTCAGCATTGCTTCGCGGCTCAGTTCGGCTACCATTTCCTTGTCGAGGAACTGCGGTTCGGCTTTTTCAAGCCATTCGCTTATAAATTCGTCGAATGCAACGGGAAGCTTTATATTGAATTTTCTGAACGGATTTATGCCGTGCTTTGTAACGTATTCGCTGGTGATAATTCCGTCGGTAAGATCGAAAGAGTAAGCGTATTCGCAGTTGGTGAGCAGCGCGTCGCGGTACTGACCTCTCTCTTCCTTGATTATCTCGTTAAGCTCGTAGGTTTTGGTGATGTCGAGCATTGAGCTTAAAATAAATCTGCTGCCGTCGTCGAATTCCAGCATACGGGAGTTGGTCTGTACTCTGCAAACCGTTCCGTCGCTGTGCTTTATGCGGAACTCGTATGACGCTTCGCCGCCGGGCTCTTTTATGCTTTTAACCGCGTTGGACATAACAGCTATGTCCTCGGGGAGGATATTCTCCCGCATGATTCTGTTCATGTTTATGTCCGCGTCACTGCCGTTCCAGCCGAACAGGAACTTTGCTTCGTCGTTAAGAAGAAGTATTTCGCGCCTCGGCAGACGGTACGCAAATATTCCGCAGTTGAGGGAGCGCATCATCTGGTTGATCATTGTAAGGGAATTTCTAAGCTCCATGTTGCGTTCTTCAAGCTCGGTAACGTCGTTGTAGAAGCTGTAAAACAGTGTATTTCCGTCTTCTCCGGCAACTTTTTTTCCGCTGTCGACTATCCATTTGATACTGCCGTCCTTGCACTTTACGCGGTACTTTACAGAGTAAACGCTTCCGCGGCTGAGGTCGTCCTCCAAAGCTTTGAGAACATCTTCAAGGTCGGGAGGGTAAACGATGCGGGAGGCGCTGTTGTTTGAGACCCGGACAAATTCCTCCACAGAGTAGCCGAACAAAGCGGCAGCCGATTCGCTTATATAGGTATAAGTAAATTTTTCATCGCCGCGGCTTATTTTGAAGCCTCCGGAAATGCCGCTCAGTATCGTTTCAAGCTGTAAATTTATGTCGGTGTTCACCTGGAGCAGGGTTTTGGAAAGCTTTTCCTCGGCGGCTTTTTCGTGGGAAATATTTTTAACGTACCACATAACGAGCCTGTTCTGCGGCGAGTACCCCTGAAGTGGTATAAGCTCGGTGCGCACCCATTTAGGTTCGCCGTCCTCAAGCCGGCGGTAGGTTATGTCTATGTAATCTGAGCCCATGTCGAAAATGGTTTTCATTCTGGCGGGAAGCATTATGTTCAGAAATTTTTCCCTGTACTCCATCAAAACGTAATCCTCGGCGAAGCGGCGTATCTGGGAGTCAAAGTCCTCCTTAAAAAACGGGGCGTCGTCCTTTTCGGTTTCCGAAATAGTAATAGTGTGCATGGAGTTTTTGTTCAGGTCAATGCAGCCGATACGGTAGTATGTGTCCCTCATAAGGCTGAGGGAGGACTCAAGCAGCACCTTTTCCTGTTTCTCCTCGTCGATACACTGAGCCGTATAGAGAACGTTATGTACGGAGCCGTCGGGAAGAACGTTCACGAGTACCGCCGTACCGCGCATCCAGTTGTACAGACCGGAATTGTTAAGCTGACGGAACTCATAACTGAAGCTCCGCGTTTCGCAGTCCAGATGGGAGCGGATATAATCCGCGCTGAACTTATTCATGTATTCGGAACGGTCTTCCTCGAAAACGCAGCTTTCGGCGTAAAGCTTCATTGCGCTTTCAGCGTCGCCGCAGTCGGGAATATGTCCCGCCAAACCGAGTTTGCCCTCGACGACCATATAGGTGTTGGTCGTCATATCAATGCAGCAGCGGATAGGGTACAGCTCACCAAGCGCGTCTATCCATTCAGAGTAGCGCTGCTCTCTTTGTTTGATCGAGGAAAGATCCTCTATGATACCGACAGCGCGGACAGGAATGCCGTTTCCGTCACGTTCCACAGTAGTAAGCGTAGCATGGCACCAGTTTTTTCCGCTCTTGTTCCTGAACATTGCGTCGGAGGACTCCGCTCCGCCGTTTATATCAAAGTACAGCTTGTTAAATGCTGGGATATCACTTTCAAGAACAAAGTCCTCCGAAAAGGAATAGGGCATATTTTTGTACAGTGGACCGCATTTGAATCTTTCACAGGTTCTCGTCGGTATTTCGGCTGTTCCGCTGCGCACGTCATAGCTGAAGTAGTGAATAGCGGTATTTTCCAAGGCTTTCAGAAGCATTTCCCCTTTGAAAGCCGGTGCGCCGTCATAGGTACGGTTCATTACGCTGCTCCTCTCGAGTAAATTTGCATTATTGTAAAAAACGTCTTATCTTAATAAGGTCAGGCGATATAATAGCTATACTTATGCATTAATTATACAATATAAACAAGCGGTATGTCAACCGAAGAAAAGGAAAAATCACGGGAATCATTTTTATATTATAAGTTTATGTTCAGCGGCGGGGACTTACCGCTGAACACAAATTATTTACAAAAATGTGTTGAAAATGCGCCGGCAGTATGATAAAATTAATAAAATATTTTAACGGAGGTAATTACAGGTGAAAAACAAAACATTGAAAAAATTATGCTCGGCAGTTATAGCTTCATGCCTTCTTTTATCCCTTTCAGGCTGCGGAAATAAAGAAAATACCGGAAACGGAGACTCTCAGGACGGCGGTTCTCAGGCTCAGGAGCAGACCGCTGCTGTAAGCGCCGTAAACGACGAGATACGCGACATTTCCTCCGCGGAGCTTGTAAAGGAAATCAAAGTCGGCTGGAGCCTCGGAAATACTCTCGATTCCACCGGCGGCAGCGGCGTTGACAGTGAAACAAGCTGGGGGAATATTGTTACCACCAAGGAAATGATAACCGCAGTCAAGGACGCGGGCTTCAATATTATAAGAATCCCCACCACATGGGGCATACACATGGACGAAAACAACAAGGTCGATGAAGCGTGGATGAACCGCGTGCAGGAGGTCGTGGACTACGCCTACTCGCAGGATATGTTCGTTATCCTCAATATACACCACGAGGAGTGGCACGATCCTTATTACGATAACGAAGCGGCAGCCACGGAGAGGCTTAAAGCTCTCTGGACTCAGATAGGCACCCGCTTTTCAGGCTACGGCGAAAAGCTTATTTTTGAGGGACTTAACGAACCCCGCAAGAGAAACACCGCTCTTGAATGGAACGGCGGCGACGCCGAGGGACACGAGGTCGTAAACAATTTTAACGCGGCGTTTGTGTCCACCGTAAGAGGTCTGGGAGGAAACAACGCAAAGCGCCACCTGATGATCCCCGCCTATGCGGCAAGCTCTTCGGATCAGGCTATGAAAGCGGTCAAGATTCCCGAGGGCGACGATAAAATAATCGTGTCCATTCACGCCTACACTCCCTATGCGTTTGCCCTCAGCGACGATCTTCTGGCAAGGGATTTCTCCCCGGACGATCCTTCCGCAAACGATATCGTTTATCTTATGAACTGTCTGAAAACAAATTTCATTGACAAGGGCACTCCCGTTATCATCGGTGAATTCGGCGCAAGAGCCAAGGCGAACGAGGAGACGCGCGCCGAATGGGCGACATTCTATGTAAGCAAGGCGAAAGAGATCGGCGTTCCATGCCTCTGGTGGGACAACGGCGCGTTTTCGGGTACGGGTGAAAACTTCGGTATCCTTGACCGCGCAACCTGCACATGGAAGTTCCCTCTTATTGTTGAGGGTCTTATGAAAGGTCTCGAATAATATTATTTAAAACACCGTATTAATAATAGTATATCCCCGAATGGAATTGTCTCATTCGGGGATATGATTTACAGAAATTTACTGCTGACCTTTGTTATCCTTTGCAATGCGCATTACCTGCACGTAGATACCCGCCACAAGCTGATAAAGATCCGGAGGGATACCCTGACCTACGTTCAGCATGGTAAGCAGCGCGGTAGCGGAGTCGTCCCGGTAAATAGGCACGCCGTTTTCGTCGGCAAGATTGATTATTTTTTCGGCGACATGACCGTGACCCGAAGCTACAACTATGGGAGTGTAGTCCTTATCGGGATTATATCTTAGCGCCACAGCGGAATTGCCGGGCTTTTTTCCCTTATATCCTGACATTCAGACCTGTCCTCCTTTCGTTCAGCTTGGGGAATATGTTCGTAAGATCGCGTTTCCGCTTCAAAGGCTGTATCATTACCTTTTCCGCGCTGTATCCGCAGGCAGCCGCCAGATCGGGAAGCATTTCCTTAATGGGAAGATAGCTTCTTTCCGTTCCCGCAGGACACATAAGAGCCGCGTTTACGGATTTGCCGCGGGCGTATACCTCAAGCTCGAAGTACCCTGCGTCCTCTATCTCAAAGCACAGGAAAAGATGATTGTCCGATTCTCCGGTTTCGGGATCGCGGTCAGCGTCCGGGTCTGCCCAAAGCTCGCCGAAAGCTTTCATTCCATCCATATTCATCGGTACGAGAAAATGAAGCAGGGGGGTGAACACTCCCGGAGCGCTGAGAAGCCCCTGTATCATATCGGGTCTGCTCATATCCGAAAGGGATTTAAGCGACGGATCGTTGATATTCTTTATAAGGAAGTCCAGCATATTCTCCATTGTTGTAGGGGGACGGTACTGAATACCCTGCGCCATAGCCATTTCGGAAAGTACAAGGTTTATTCCCTGAGCGAGAGCGATCTTTTTGTCAAGATTCTCGGCGCGGTTGACTATTACGCTGAGCCTGTCGATCAGACTGTTCAGGTCGCGGGTCTTTTCAAAATCCCGTATGAGAGTGTTGAGACCGCCCTTCATATTGTCGGATAAAAGGGGCGAGAGCATTTTTTTCAGAAGAGCGGTTCCTTCTTTAACGGAAAGGGCATTTGCAGTTCTTTGAGTATCCTGCGGTTCGGCATTTTTCGCGGCATCCGCAGCTCTGTCCGTATCTGCGGAAGACCTTTCCGTATCGGTTGTTTGTATGTTAAGCTCCTCGGCAAGCTTGCTGATATTTTCCGAAAGCTGTTCGGGGGTTAGCTTTTCCAGACCTGCGTTTACTGCGTCCGCAAGCCTTTCCGTAAGCATCGTCATGGACATCTGCGCGGAGGCGGAGGGATTATCCCTGAGCGCGGCAAGCTTTATATCCGCCGGAAGCCTTGCGCTTTCCACAAATTTTGTGAACAGCATATTCAGCTTGTCGGCTGTTTCCGCGTCGGGAGCCATATTCAGCACAGCCTGGAAGCTGTCCCCCAGAGCGGAAGGATCGCCGTTGAACCGTGAAAGATTGTAGGTGATAAGCGAAAGCAGGTTCTGAGTGCGGTCGTTCAGCAGCAGGCTTTTTTCAAGATAGCTCACAAGTGCGAGAACATCGTTCTTTACCGTGCCGAAGTTTTCGGCGGAAAGCTTGTCGGCTGTCTGTAAAAGCAGGTCTACTATCTCGCGGCTCTGGGCGGCTTCTCCTGCAAGATACCTGAGGGAGGAGGATATTGAAGAAATGATATCGTCCCGCGCAACGGACGACGCTGCCGCTTTGAGGAAATCCATAACGGCAAGGCTTACCTCCTCTGAGGCGGGAGACCCCGCAAGTCCTGCTATCATGTCCTTTAAAGCGCCCCAAAGCTCTCCGCTGAACATCGTAGCCTCGTCCTGCTGGCGGATAATGTCGTCGGTCAGCTCGTCGGGGGTGAGAAGTATCTCGTTGGCAAATTCCGTTACCTTGTTAAGAAGCTCCGCGTTTCCCGCCGCTCCGAGAGCGGAGAGAGTACCCGAACCGAGAACGCCTTTCAGCAGCACAGCCGCAAGGGCCGGATCCTTTGATATAGCAGTCTGGAGCTTAGGCAGACCCGTACCTGCCTGATCCTTCAGGTTCTGTTCGCCGAGCTGTTCGTCGCGGGTGTTCGTTTTGTTGATATAGTCAACGTTGCCCAGATCGAAAACCTGTTCGGGAGCCTGGGGCTTTATGCTGGTGTTCAGGTTATAATCCTTCGGTGCGACGGGAGTAGTTACTCTTAACAAGTCTGACATACGAGCCATTCCTTTCCGGAATTTACCATAAAATCTATTGGAAACGTATTCCAAAAAATATTAAAAATCAACCAATCTGCTGGCTTTTTACAATTTTTTGTGCTATTTTGTTAAAAATGAACGAAAATTCACCTAAAAATTTTTCCGCTTTATTCTTATTATATTACATTTTTGTCTTGAAGTAAAGAGTTTTTTATAGTATAATTAAAAACATAGTATAGAATATTATGGCGTGTTGCAGCATTTTACCCTTAAAGTACTTGTGCCGCGGCAAAGTCATGAGCACAGGTTCCGCAAAGCACACAGCGGATGCTGCATCAAACCCTGTAAGGGGATAAACTGATAGGTAGGTGTTTTTATGGCAAAATTTGAAGCGGGAATGGAAGCAATGGCGGATATGTATGTCTTTGAGACTACGTCGCTTCTTGAACAGCTGGACCAAATTCTGATGAAAACTGAAAACGAGAGCAGCTTTGCCGAGGAGGATATCAACGAGATATTCCGTACCATGCATACTATTAAAGGTTCCTCAGCCATGATGGGACTCGAAAATATGTCCAAGCTTGCTCACGCTATCGAGGACATGTTTTACATTATCCGTGAGGATCATCCTGTTATTTCTTCAATGGAAACGCTGTATGATATCATTTTCAGCGCCTCGGATCTTTTAAAAGCGGAGATCGAAAATCTTCAGGAGGACGAATACACCCCCACAGATTTTACCGAACAAATGACAAAGATCGAGGACTACGCCGCCGTTCTTAAAGGCGCCGCCCCTGCGGACGGAGCTGCGGCTGCCGAAACTCCCGCCGCTTCTTCCGGCGCTGACGCTCCTGCGCCTGCTGCTCCGGCAGCTGCAGCAGCTTCTGCGGCAGCTCCCGTGTCAGGTTCGGGACTTACTACGGTAAAGGTTTTCTTCGAGGACGACTGCAAAATGGAAAATCTGCGCGCTCTTCTGGTCATCAACAGAATATCCGAAAGCTGCGCGGAGCTTGAATACATACCTGAGGACATCGAAAATAACGGCGACACCGCCAAGACTATTATTAAAGACGGTTTTCTTGTTAAGTTCCGTCCGGCTCCCGGCTCGTCCACCGACGGCATTATGGAAACTATCCGCACCACAGCCAACGTAAAGAGCTGCGACATTATTGAACGCGGCTCTGAGGCCGCCGCTTCGGCCGCCGACGCGGTAACGACAGTCAGGGTACACTTTGACGACGACTGCAAAATGGAGAACCTCCGCGCTCTGCTGGTCGTAAACAATGTCAGGGACGTATGTGAAAACGTTACTTTCGAGCCTGCCGACATAGAGGACAATGCCGAAACTTCAAGGCTCATCGTGGAGGAAGGCTTTGTTGTGCGCTTTAAATCCGATAAGCCTCAGATGGTTTTGCAGGTCATAGAGGGTACTCCCAGCGTTAAATCATATGTGGTGGAGGAATCTTCCGAACAGGCTCCCGCAGCTGCGGCTCCCAAGGACGCCGCGCCGGTTCAGGCTCCCGCGCAGACCGCTCAGGCAGCTCCAAGCGCACAGCCTGCTGCCGCAAAGAAAGCGGAGGCTCCCAAGCCGGCTGCAAAGAAAGCGGAAGCTCCCAAGCCCGCTGCCGACAACGGTGCAGCAGGCGCGGCAAAGGGCGGCGTAAAGCAGTCTCTTATTTCCGTAAACCTCAACAAGCTGGACGTACTCCTTGATCTGGTAGGAGAGATAGTTATTACAGAAGCTATGGTAACCTCCAATCCCGACCTCAAGGGTCTGAAGCTGGATAATTTCCAGAAGTCCGCAAGACAGCTCAGAAAGCTCAACAGCGAGCTTCAGGACGCTGTAATGTCCATGCGAATGGTTCCCATTTCGGGCGCGTTCAATAAAATGACCCGTATCGTCCGCGATATGAAGGTAAAACTGGGCAAGGATGTTGAACTCATATTCGAGGGCGAGGACACCGAGGTTGACAAGTCCATTATCGATCAGCTCAACGACCCTCTCATGCACATGGTAAGAAACTCCATGGATCACGGTATCGAGGAAAATGTTGAGGACAGAATAGCGGCCGGCAAGTCCCCCAAGGGCAAGATCACTCTTTCCGCCTACAATGCGTCCGGTGAGGTAATCATCGTTATCGCCGACGACGGTCAGGGAATCGACCCAGAAAAGGTTCTTGCAAAGGCTGAAAGAAACGGTATTCTCACAAAGCCCTCAAGCGAATATTCCGAAAAAGAGATACTCAATATGATAATGCTCCCCGGCTTCTCTACGAACGAGCAGGTTACTGAATATTCGGGCAGAGGCGTGGGCATGGACGTTGTTAAAAAGAACATTGAAAAGATCGGCGGAAGCGTTTCCGTTGACTCCAAGTTCGGTCAGGGTTCAAACTTTGTTATCAAGATTCCTCTGTCCCTGTCTATCGTGGACGGCATGGAGATATCCGTGGGCAACTCTATATTCACCATTCCTATCAACTCTATCCGCAACTCCTTTAAGGTACAGCCCAGCCAGCTTGTAAAGGATACTACCGGCAAGGAAATGGTAATGGTCTACGGCGAGTGCTATCCGCTTATCAGGCTGTATCAGCTCTACGACCTTAAACCAAATACAGAGAACATATTTGACGGCATTGTCATTCTGGTGGAAACGGACGGAAAGAGCGCGTGCATTTTTGCCGACGAGCTTATCGGCGAGCAGCAGGTAGTGCTCAAGCCTTTCCCTGCACTTCTGGGAAATTACAACATCAAGCAGTACGGTATGAGCGGCTGCTCTATCCTCGGCGACGGCTCGATAACTATTATAATAGATGTGAGCAACGTTATCAGCGATTTCTGATTTGCTCTGTTTCGTAGCTTTGCGGCAGACGCACTAAAGGACTGTTCAAGGCGGGGACGCATTGCATCTCCGCGCAGAATGGTCTATATAGAAAGGAAGATCTCAAATGGCAGAAAATACCACTGATTCAAGATCCGCCTATACAGCGGACGGAGTTGAAATCCTCTTTTTCAATATCGGCGAAAGTATTTACGGTATTGAAATAAAATATGTTCAGGAAATCATAAATATCGAACAGATAACTGTTGTACCCAAAATTCCCGACTACATCAAGGGTGTTATCAATATACGCGGAAAGGTAGTTCCTATCATCAGCGTGAGAAACCGCTTCGGCATAGAGGAAATTCCTTATGACGACAGAACCTGTATCATTGTCCTTGAATTTGAGGACGGCGAGCAGGTGGGTATCATCGTTGACAGGGTTCAGGAAGTTCTTGTAGCCAAGCCCGGAGATATCAGCAAGGCTCCCGATTCCAAAAACGTAAACGCAAACCGTTACATCAAGTCTATCATCGAGATCGAAGGCGACATCAAGCTGCTTCTTGACTGCGACAAGCTTATTGCTGACTAATCGGAGGTGTTTGAAAATGCTTAAGCTTACAGACGATGATTTTAACCGTCTTGTTGCCTACATGAAAAAAAATTACGGCATAAATCTTGATAAAAAGCGTATCCTTATAGAGGGAAGACTTTCCAACATGGTGGCTCAGCGCGGCTTCAAGTCTTTCAAGGAGTTCATTGATTTCGCTTTTGCCGACAGAACGGGAAACGAAACAATGCAGCTTGTAAACAAGCTTACCACGAACCATACCTTTTTCATGCGCGAACCCGAGCATTTCGAGTTCCTGAAAAGCACTATCATGCCCCAGATGGAAAAGGAAAACGCTGCGACACGCACGCTTAATTTCTGGTGCGCTGCGTCTTCAACGGGACAGGAGCCCTACACGCTGATAATGACTATCGACGATTATCTCGGCGCTAAGGCTTCCGCTTGGAACGTAAGGCTGCTTGCCACCGATCTGGATACCGAGGTTCTGAAGATCGCTCAGGCAGGTATTTACACCATTGATATGCTTAAGGACGTACCCAAGCAGTGGATGGCAAAGTATTTCACTAAGCTTCCCGACGGACGCTATCAGGTCATTGACAGACTCCGCAAGCAGATCACCTACAAGCAGTTCAACCTTATGGACAGGATCGTTGCCCAGCGTCCTTACGACTTTATAAGCTGCCGCAACGTTATGATCTATTTCGAGCAGGAGACTAAAAACGCCCTTATTGAACGCTTTTACGATGTTACGAGAGAAAACGGATATCTTTACATAGGTCATGCGGAAAGCGTAGGCAAGAATACCCGCTACACTTATGTTAGGCCGGCGGTTTACAAGAAGGTATCCGGCAAGCCGGACGGAGCCAAGTCTTTCGCAGGAAGAATCACCAAATAAATTGGCAAAGGAGCGCCCCGTAATTTTCGGAGGCGGTGTGATATGAATAATACTATTCAAAATAGAAAAGTTAGAGTCCTTATCGTTGACGATTCAAATATGTTCCGCGCTACGGTCATAAAGGGTCTGGAATCTACGCCCAATGTTGTTATTGCGGGAGAGGCGGCAGACGCTTTTGAAGCGCGCGACAAGATCAACGAGCTTAAACCCGATGTTCTTGTTATGGACGTTGTTATGCCTAAAATGGACGGTCTGACATTTCTGAAGCAGCTTATGGAGCAGTACCCTCTGCCGTGTATCATTATGTCGGGCACGGCAAGCGAAGCGTCCGCTCTTGAAGCGGGAGCGGCAGGATTTATCAAGAAGCCGCGCAACCCTTCGGAATATAAGACTTTCTCTACAATTCTGGGAACAAAGATAATACTTGCGGCAGGAAAGCCCGTTCAAAAAGCGAAAGCTTCCGGAACTGCGGCTAAAACCGCAGGCGTAGACGGAGTTGTGCCCGGTCAGGGAGCGGGAGCAAAGATAGGCAAGGTAATGCCCAATATCCCTTCAAAAGAGGATATTGCAGGGCTTCCTCTTAAGACCCGCGAGGGTTACGTTGTTGCCCTTGGAGCTTCCACAGGAGGTACAGACGCGCTTGAGTGCATAATAAAGTCATTTCCAGATACAATGCCCCCCGTGCTGGTAGTTCAGCATATGCCTCCCGTGTTTACCAAAATGTACAGCGAGCGCCTTGACAGGTGCTGTGCAGTACACGTTAAGGAAGCGCAGGACGGCGACAGGCTTACCGAGGGCGTGTGCCTTATTGCGGCCGGCGGATATCACATGGAGCTTAAAAAGGACGCCCGCGGTTATTTCGTAAAGTGCTATCAGGGTGAAAAGGTTTCGGGACACTGCCCCTCCGTTGACGTTATGTTTACAAGCGTTGCCGATGTGGCAGGTAAAAAGGCCATCGGCGCACTTATGACAGGTATGGGCGCTGACGGCGCAAAGGGCTTAAAGAAAATGCACGACAACGGAGCTTATACTATAGGTCAGGATAAGGATTCATGCGTTGTTTACGGTATGCCGATGGAGGCTTTCAAGCTGGGAGCCTGCTCCGAGCAGCAGCCCTTGTCTAATATAGGAAAGGCTCTTTGCAGACACCTTACCGAGGGCTGGAAATAGTCGGCATTAAAATATTTGAAAAATGAAACAAGAGGCTTCGGTCTCTTGTTTTTTTGTACTATTGTCAGCCTACGGAGACGGATTATAATCCGCCTCTGCAAAGCAAAAGAGGCAGGAGGAAAAAATCCTCTTGCCTCTTTTTGGCGCTTGCCTTTTAATAATTTTACTTTTATTAGTACATTCCGCCTGCGGGCATTGCGGGAGCGGCGGGAGTCTCTTCCTTGATGTCGGCAACAAGGCTCTCGGTTGTAAGAACCATTGCAGCAACGGAAGCCGCATTTTGAAGAGCGGAGCGTGTTACCTTTGTAGGATCAACGATACCGGCAGGGATCATGTCGCCGTAGGTCTCGTTGTAAGCGTCAAAGCCGTAGCCGACTTTTCTGGAGCGAACGATCTTGTCAAGGATAACGCTTCCCTCCAGACCTGCGTTAGCAGCGATCTGGCGAACGGGTTCCTCAAGAGCCTTGAGAACGATAGCCGCGCCTGTCTTTTCGTCTCCGGCAAGTGAAGCTGTGAGCTTGGATACAGCGGGCATAGCGTTTACATATGCAACGCCGCCGCCTGCTACGATACCCTCTTCAACGGCAGCCTTGGTAGCTGCAAGCGCGTCCTCAATGCGGAGCTTTTTCTCTTTCATTTCGATCTCGGTAGCCGCGCCCACCTTGATAACAGCTACGCCGCCGCTGAGCTTTGCAAGTCTTTCCTGAAGCTTTTCCCTGTCAAAGTCGGAGGTGGTAGTCTCGATCTGAGCCTTGATCTGACCGATCCTGTCCTTGATAGCCTTTTTCTCGCCAGCGCCGTCAACTATAATGGTGTTTTCCTTTGTTACCTTGACCTGCTTTGCGCGTCCGAGCTGAGAAACCTCTGCGTCCTTGAGTTCAAGACCCAGCTCCTCGGAGATCACCTGACCGCCTGTGAGGATAGCGATGTCCTGAAGCATTTCCTTGCGCCTGTCGCCGAAGCCGGGAGCCTTTACCGCAACGCAGGTAAATGTGCCGCGGAGCTTATTTACGATAAGTGTGGACAGAGCCTCGCCCTCGATGTCCTCAGCAATGATAACCAGCTTCTTGCCGCTCTGAACGATCTGCTCGAGCAGGGGGAGTATCTCCTGAATGGAGGATATCTTCTTGTCTGTGATAAGAAGATAAGCGTCGTCAATAACAGCTTCCATTTTATCCGTATCGGTAACCATATAGGGAGTGATGTAGCCGCGGTCAAACTGCATACCCTCAACAACTTCAGAATATGTCTCCGCAGTCTTGGATTCCTCGATAGTGATAACGCCGTCAGCTGTAACCTTTTCCATAGCCTCGGCAATGAGCTTTCCTACGTTCTCGTCGGCAGCGGAGATAGCCGCAACGCTTGCGATATCGTCGGAGCCCTTAACGGGTGTGGAGTTTGCCTTGATAGACTCGACTGCGGATTCAACAGCCTTTGCCATACCCTTTTTAACGATCATTGGGTTAGCTCCCGCGGCAATGTTTTTCATACCCTCGCGGATAAGAGCCTGTGCAAGCAGAGTAGCGGTTGTAGTACCGTCTCCTGCCGCGTCGTTGGTCTTTGTGGCAACTTCCTTGACGAGCTGTGCGCCCATGTTCTCAAAAGCGTCCTCAAGCTCTATCTCCTTGGCGATGGTAACGCCGTCGTTGGTGATGAGGGGAGCGCCGAACTTCTTGTCCAGAACAACGTTTCTGCCCTTGGGGCCGAGGGTGATCTTAACTGTGTCGGCAAGCTTGTCAATGCCCGCCTGGAGAGACTTTCTTGCTTCCTCGCCGTAAATAATATCTTTAGCCATATTAAAAAACTCCTTTACAAATAGTATATATCATGTTATTCAACAACTGCAAGTATATCGTCCTGACGAAGAATCGTATACTCGACGCCGTCAACCTTGACTTCGGTTCCGCTGTACTTGGAAATAAGTACCTTCTGACCCTTTTTAACGAACATTTTAATCTCCTTGCCGTCAACGACTCCGCCGGGACCCACCTCAACGATCTCCGCGATCTGGGGTTTTTCCTTAGCGCTTCCCGCAAGAATGATACCGCTCTTTGTGGTCTCCTCAGCCTCGGTCATTTTAATAACAACTCTGTCAGCAAGTGGTTTGATTGTCATAGCAAAAGACTCCTTTCAGTATATAAACTGTATTTTTTGACGATACGTACAAAAGTCCGAGATGCCGTCCGCCGGAAACAGCAGATTAGCACTTTGAACTTCTATGTGTTAGCACTCATTCTTTTTGAGTGCTAATTATATTTTAACAATATTTCCGCAGAAATCAAGTGTTTTTATAAGATTTTTAGATATTTCGGCATATTGCATAAAAATTACAAAAATATTTTGAGTATTATGTTGTTATTCCCAATAAAATGCTGCGGCGGCAGTAAAAATAGCATTATAGGTCAAAATATTATATATGTATATACAGCTTGTAAACTTCTCCCTTAAAAATGAACTTTTTATTTTTATTCTTTATTTATAAAAGCAACATTTTGTTAAATTTACAGTTAGTACATATTTAAATAATATAATATTTATATATTTTGCGGTGCATTTTGTTATAATTAAATTGTCTAATATTTCAAAAACAGCGTCGCAAGTCCATGTGTATGCATACGGTGCATGACGGCAGAAAACTGCCGGAAACAGTATGGAATGTATACGGCATTTGAAAGGATGGTCTAATATGTCACTTGGAAAAGTTTTGGTCGTTGACGACGATAATAATATCTGCGAGCTGCTCAAGCTCTATCTTGAAAAGGAAGGCTACGGCGTGATCGTTGCTCACGACGGCGACGAAGCCGTGGTCAAGTTTAATGCGCTTAAACCCGACGTGGTGCTCCTCGATATCATGCTGCCCGAACTGGACGGCTGGCAGGTGTGCCGCGAGATCAGAAAAAAATCAAACGTGCCTATCATCATGATAACCGCAAAGAGCGAGACCTTTGATAAGGTGCTCGGTCTGGAACTGGGCGCGGACGACTATATCGTAAAGCCTTTCGATACCAAAGAGGTCATCGCAAGGATCAAGGCGGTCTCCCGCCGTATCGGACAGACAAGCTCCGAGTCGGAGGTAAAGGAGGTTCGCTACGATAAGCTCGTGGTAAACATGACCCGCTATGAGCTCCGCGTTGACGGAAAGGTAATGGATACCCCTCCCAAGGAGCTGGAGCTTTTGTTCTATCTGGCTTCCAATCCCAACCGCGTTTATACCCGCGACCAGCTTCTGGACGAGGTGTGGGGTTTTGAGTATTACGGAGATTCGAGAACTATTGACGTGCACATAAAGCGTTTGCGTGAAAAGCTGGAGGGAGTTTCCGACAAATGGGCTCTCAAGACGGTATGGGGCGTAGGCTACAAGTTTGAAGCGGAAGAGGACGCAAATGCGTAAAAGTATTTTTACCGAGTTCTTCTGTCTTTGCGCCGCAGTATTCATTTCTGCGGTCATATGCGTAGGCGTGGTGCTGATGCTGGTTTCGGAGGAGCATTACAAGGCGAACAGATTCAATTATCTATCGGACAAAACGGAGATGATCGTTGACGCTGTACGTGATTCCGTTGATGAAAACGGCGGGTTCTGCACACTTGACACAGAAGAACTGACGGATATTTTCAAGCCGCTGTCCGAAAGTCTCGGCACGGATATTACACTGACTGATTCAGACGGCGTTGCTTTGGTATGCTCCGAGGCATCGCCGTGTTCTCATGCAGACAAAAAAATTGCGTCTCAGGCTCTGGAACGTATCACGGAGGACGGTCTGTCTGAACTCAGCAGTTTTAACGGCTACTATGACCAAAACAGCTTTATTTACGCACGCAGGATAAATTTGGGTGAAAATACTTACATCATTCTGCATCGGCTTGTATCGAACACACTTACGGGACATATGATTTCGCTGGCGGCTGCGATGATAATTTCGGCGGCAGTAATACTGTCCGCGGCGTTTGCGGTAATGTACACCGCCGCAAAGCGTCTGCTTTCGCCGATACGGGAAATGACACTGGCTGCAAAGCGTTTCGGCGAGGGCGATTTTTCGGAAAAGCTCCATGTTACGGACGAAAACGAACTCGGATATCTTGCCACTACCCTTAATGATATGGCGGGGTCTCTGGAGCAGCTTGAGGAAACAAGGAAAAGCTTTATTTCAAACGTTTCCCACGAACTTAAAACTCCCATGACTACAATAGGCGGCTTTGTGGACGGCATACTTGACGGCACTATCCCCAAGGAACAGCACAGGCACTATATGAAAATAGTTTCCGCAGAAGTGAACAGGCTGTCGCGGCTTGTCAGGTCGATGCTGAATATTTCAAAATACGAGGCGGGGGAGCTGGAGCTTTCTACCGAGGATTTTGATATCCTGCCGATAATTTTGCAGACGCTTACCAATTTTGAAAAGAAAATTGAAGAAAAGAACATAGACATACAAATAGAAAGCGCGGACAGCTTCCGCATAAATGCCGATCCCGATCTTATCGGACAGGTGGTCTACAACCTTGTTGAGAACGCTGTAAAGTTTGTGGATAAGGGAGGCTCAATTAGCTTTTCTTTCGGCGCTGACGGCGATAACCGCAGCGTTTCCATAAGGAACAGCGGCGAGGGACTTAAAAAGCAGGAAATATCAAAGGTTTTTGAACGCTTTTACAAGACTGACGAGTCCCGCGGAATAGATCCCGGAGGCGTTGGTCTGGGACTTTCCATAGTAAGCTCTATCATCAAGCTTCACGGCGGGAAGATTACAGTTTCGAGCGAACCGAACCGCTATACCGAATTTACGTTCAGTTTAAGCAAAGCCGAAACTGAACGCAGATGACTATTTTACGGAGGTTTTATGGATAATAACTTTGATGAAAATATGGCTGCCGATCGGGAAAACGGCGGCAGTCAGACAGCAAATGAAGTACCCGCAGATACTGAACGTCAGCAAGGTCTCCGTGATTTGCAGGATACTGTAACGGCTTCTTATGTACCGGACGCGTCTTCGGAAAACACGAACGGCATCGCAGATACGGAACAAAACGCTCAGCCGGCGGCTGATTCAGACATTCAGCCTGTTTGGTCTGCATCTGCTATACCCGAAGGTACTTCCGGTTTTCAAGGCGCACAGAATATACAGAACGGACAAACAGACTCAGATATACCTAATGTACAGCCTGTCCAAAGTCAAGACTTTACTAAACAGCAGTTGCCTCAGCACGGACAGTCCGCGCAGCCGGAGCAGTTCGGGCAAGGTCAGCCTTATCAGCCGTACCAACCATCCCGTCAGGATTTCGGAAGCACGCCTCAGTACGTCCCCATGCAAGGAATGCCGCAGGGAAGCTTTCCGCCTCCGGTACAGCCTCAGCAGTTTCAGCAGCCGGATCAGAAGAAAAAGCGCTTTTCCGGCGGCTGCTTTTGGAGCTTAATATCCGCGATAGTTATTATGTTTGCGGCGGTTGTTTTCCTTGCCGTAAAAATTGCATCCGGAACTTCCGGTAAAGCGCCCGAAAAGGATGGCGGCGGAAAGTTCGATAATTTTGACGTAACTCAGAAAGCCGAACACATTGTCGTTGATATCCCTGTTGCCGACAAACCTAAACTTGACGACACGCTTTACGCCGACAAGGAATCGGGGCTTCTTACATCTGTGGGAGTGGCAAAGGTGATACTGCCTTCACAGGTGCAGATAAAGGTTTTTGACGAAATACCCTATATGCCTGTATCTTCCGGGTCGGGGATAATCCTCACCGAGGACGGCTATATACTCACAAACGCCCATGTGGTGGACGGTGCGAAAAAGCTTTCCGTTGGATTTTACGGCGACGGGGAAAGCGAAGCGGTCATTGTTGGCATTGACAAAAAAAGCGATCTTGCGGTTGTAAAGGTGAACAGGAAAGGTCTTTCCCCCGCGCAGATAGGAACGTCCTCAACCCTTGAAATAGGTGAGGAGGTGGCTCTCGCGGGAGCGGGCGGAGGCTTTGAAAATACCGTAACATACGGTCATGTTACGGGTCTGGGAAGGGAAATAGATACCGACTATATCAGCAGTTCCACCATAACGTGCATTCAGTCGGACGCAGCTCTCAACCCGGGAAATTCTGGCGGCGCACTGGTCAATATGTATGGTCAGGTAGTAGGCGTTGCGGTGGCTCTGATGAACCATGAGACTTACGAAAACATCGGCTTCTGTATTGCCATAGACGATGCTGTTCCCATTGCTGAGGATCTGATAGCGAAAGGGTACGTTTCCTCGCGTACAAGAGTAGGAATAACATACCTTTCCATCGGGGACGCAGCTGCAAACGGCTACGGAATACCCGCAGGACTTTGCGTTATGGACGTTGACCCGCGCAGCGGCGCGGTATTTGCGGGTCTCAAGCCCTACGATGTTATCACTCACATAGACGGTCAGCGGGTTCTGGGCGCAGCCGAAATATCAGAAGTACTGGCTGACAAAGTCCCGGGGGATATGATAACGATATCGGTGTTCCGAAAGGAAATAACCGGAGAGACTAATATTTTCGACGCGGAGCTTGAGCTTACAGCCGATACCTCGTCGGTGTCAGGATATAACGTTATTGACGAAAACGAAGACTTTTTCAGCAGGGATATTATCAAGTAAATACTATAGCGGCGGATATTTTCGGAGCAATTCGGAAATATCCGTTTTTTGAATGTAAAATCCGGTATTATTTATGACAGCGTCTCAAACAGATAAAAAGGAACTTTCTCTCCGCACTTCCGTTATATGCGGTTATCCGCCTACAGCAAACTAAAACACAACGGCGTATGTTTTGTTTTACGGTACAGTAACAGTCTCCGTATCCTTTTGCCGTAACTGTTAAACAGTTCGTTATAAAGTTTTATATAAGCTGCTTAAGAAGTTCGTCTATCAGTTCTTTTTCCGCAAGGCCGTCCGAGAACGCTGTTGCGCCTCCTGCGGCAGTTCCAAGCTTCAAGGCGTATTCGTAATCGTTCCGTTCCGAGCCTGCGACAAATCCTGCCACCATTGAATCTCCTGCTCCAACGGAATTTTTTACAGTACCCTTGCATACGCCGCATATGTGCTTCTTGCCGTTTTCGTCAAGAAGCAGTGCGCCGTCTCCCGCCATTGAGACCAGTACGTTACGTGCGCCCATATCCTTGATTTTTTGAGCGTATTCAGCAATTTCCCCGTTGGTTTTTAAAGTCACTCCGAAAATTTCGCCAAGCTCGTGATTATTGGGCTTGACAAGGAAAGGCTTGTATTTCAGCACATTTACCAACAGGTCTTTTGCTGCGTCCACAACGGCTTTTATATTTTTATTTTGCAGGCGTTCAAGGATCTTTTCGTAAATATCCGCAGGCATACTGCCGGGAATGCTTCCCGCAAGGATTATCGTGTCTCCGTCGGAAATATTGTCTATTTTGTCAAAAAGCAAGTCAAGAGCTTTGCTGTCAATTTCAGGACCCTGACCGTTAAGTTCTGTCTCCGTACAAGGCAAAGCCGTATTGCCGGACTTTATTTTCACGTTTATTCGTGAAAAGCCGTTATCAAGATGTACAAAATCTGTTTCAATGCCTTGTTCGGCAACGCCCTTTTCGATAGCGTCTCCCGTAAAGCCTGCCACAAATCCCAGCGCACGCGACTTTACTCCAAGCTTGCTGAGAACCATTGAAACATTAATACCCTTTCCGCCGAAATAGATTTCTTCGCTTTTAGTGCGGTTCACGCCTCCCATAGCAATTTCGCCGGTGTGTACGACATAATCCACGGCAGGATTAAATGTTACTGTGTAGATCATTATAAAACCTCCTCAGGGCTGACATACTCTTATCATTCATATTCCACAGTATTAATTTTACCATATATCTTTGCAATTTACAAGCTCCGAAAACACAGATCAATTCGGGAGCGTTAAATATATAATCCGCTGTAAAGCCCTGCAATGTCTGCAATGCGAGCAAAGTCCGGATAATTACATCAACCCATAAAAATATTTTTTTCATGAACGGAGCCTGCCTAACCGCGCGGTAAAAAATGTTTTGATAAGACGTCTGTGACTTGCCGCTGCACCGCTTCATTTTCTGCATTTTACATTTTTAGGAGCGTGAAAATTATTCCGGCGGTATTGACAAATATATTCTATTATGGTAGAATATATTTAGTAAGGCTCTATCGCGATAGAACCGCATGAAAGGAGGTGCTGAAATGAAAATCGGAAACAACAGCAGTATTGATATTATGAAACAAGCGAACTTGCAGAAAGTCCAAAAAGCCGCGCAGACTGCTCTGAAAAGGCAGGAGGAATTTCCCGGTGAGGAAAGCAAGCGGAGCGCTAAGCGGGACGAATACATTCCCTCCGAAAAGGACGAACCTATCGGTCTCTATAAAATGGAGTACGACGAAAGCGGCAGCCCGGGAATAAAATTCGACAGTCCCGAAAGCAAACCCGCGGACAAACCCGACAAGCAGGATAAGTCCGAGGATAAGCCGGAAGAACCCAAGGAGCCGGAAAAGGAGAAATCCGAATCGGAAAAGTGCGTCTGCGACACGGGCAAGGTGGACAGGGAGCTGAAAAAGCTCAGGGAAAAAGCCGAACGTCTTGAACAGCAGCTTCGTTCCGCCTCCGGCGGAGAAGCCGAAAAGCTCCGAAAGCAGCTTGCGGCCGCTCAAAACGAGCTTGCGCAAAAGGACAACGATACCTACCGCAGAAGCAAGGCGGAATTTTCGTAAGAGGCAAGCGGCGCGGACAATAAGTCTGCGCCGCTTGGTATGTCTACCCTATTTGCCGCCCGGGATAAGCCTTTTCACTGTTGAGGAATGCTTGACACAGCCGGTAATTCGTGCTATAATTATATCAAGTTATTTGCCTTGCATTTTTGGGCATAATTTTTTGTACGGCTGCTGCAAAAATCAACAATGGGAGGACTATTTGTTATGGATAATGATAAAATCGAAAAATATGAATGGTGCGCCGATTTTGAAACGGGTGTGGAAATAATTGACAAGGAGCACCGGCAGCTTTTTAAAATCATAAATAAGCTTTTTTCTCTCAAAAATTCCGGAAAGGACAGCCAGTGGACCTGCCAGGAAGGAATAAAATTCTTTAAGACCCATGCGCTGACCCATTTTGCGGACGAAGAAGCATACATGGAAAAAATAAATTACGATATGCTTGAGCAGCACCGTAAGATCCATGAGGGCTTCCGTGAAAATATGCTCCCGACGCTTGAACGGGAGCTTAAACAGAGCAACTATTCCGAGGAAGCGGTATCCCATTTTCTCGGCGTATGCTCCGGCTGGCTGATAGGCCATACGCTTACCGAGGATATGTCTATCACCGGAAAAAGACAGGATTACCGTTGGGGAAACCTTTTTGCCGACAAGGAGCAGGAAGATTTCAAAAAGGTCATCACCCAACTTCTTTTTGATATGTTCCGCCTTGAGGCGACGCTCATAAGCGATACATACGGCGGGGAAAGATTTGGCGACGGCGTTTATTACCGCCTTATTTACGGAACTCCCGACGAAGAGGAAAAGATAGAAATAATCCTTGTTTTCGAGGAAAAACTGCTTATAAATACCGTAGGAAAATATCTGGGCGTAAGCACCAACGTTCTTGATACAATGCTTGTACACGCCGCAAGATATTCCGCGCGGCAGTTCGTGAACCGTACCATGAGCCACTTCCCCGACCTTGCAAAATACAGCTTTGAGGCTGAGGACTTCCTTAATTACAGCGATCTCAAAATGCTTATAGAAAAGGGAAAGCAGCAGATCAGTCTTCTGTACGATACGGGCAAGGGCTATTTTGCCTATTGCGCGATAGCTCCAAGGCTGCTGGAAACTGGTCTGGGAATTTCAATATTAAATGATACCGCTACGGCAAACGTTGAAAAATATCTGAATATGCGCAACGAGATCAAGGAAATAGAAAAGCAAAGCTCCCGCCCCAAAATTCTTGTTGTGGACGATTCCTCCTTTGTGCGTGAGGAAATGAAAGTGCTGCTGGGAAACGATTATTCCGTTTCCGCGGTCGATTCGGGAATTGCCGCAATAAGAGCCATTACGCTCGATCCCCCTGACCTTGTGCTTCTCGACTATGAAATGCCTATCTGCGACGGCGCCCAGACTCTTGAAATGCTCCGCTCGGAGGAAGCGTTTGCAAGCGTTCCCGTTATTTTCCTTACGGGCAGGCATGATTCGGGCAGTATCATAAAGGTCATGCCTCTGAAGCCCTCGGGGTACATTCTCAAAACCTCTAAGCCCGCGGAAATAAAGAAAGAAATAGACGACTTTTTTATAAACAAAAAGGCAAATAAATAATACAGCGAATACAGCGGCTTACAAAACGCATTGTTTTGTAAGCCGCATAATTTTTGATATGTACAGTTTTATCGCAGCCGGTATGTCCGCGCCGCCGTTTCTGTTTCCTAAAGAATGTCGATATGTTCGCCGTTAAGAGCCTTGTTCATGCTGCGGACGGCGCAGAATTTTCCGCACATGGAGCAGGTATCGTCATGCTCGGGGGAACGGTCGGCTCTTATGGCTTTGGCGGTCTCGGGATCAAGAGCGCATTCCCATTGAGCCTCCCAGTCAAGAGCGCGGCGGGCGTCTGCCATGCGGTCGTCGATATCTCTTGCACCTCGGACTCCCTTTGCTATGTCCGCAGCATGGGCGGCTATTTTGCTTGCTATTATGCCCTGCTTAACGTCCTCGACGTTGGGGAGAGCAAGGTGCTCCGCAGGGGTAACGTAGCACAAAAAGGCAGCTCCGTTCATTGCGGCTATAGCTCCGCCGACCGCTCCGGTGATGTGGTCGTATCCGGGGGCAATGTCGGTAACAAGAGGCCCCAGAACGTAGAACGGCGCGCCCATGCAGATAGTCTGCTGAACTTTCATATTTGCCGCGATCTGATCCATGGGGACGTGTCCCGGACCCTCCACCATGACCTGAACGTCCTTTTCCCAAGCACGTTTGGTAAGTTCTCCGAGGCGGACAAGCTCCTCTATCTGGCACACGTCGGTAGCGTCCGCAAGGCATCCGGGGCGGCAGGCGTCGCCGAGAGAAACGGTAACATCGTACTCCCTGCAAATGTCCAGTATCTCGTCGTAGTACTCATAGAACGGGTTTTCCTCCCCTGTCATGCACATCCATGCAAAAACCAGAGAACCGCCTCGTGAAACGATGTTCATTTTCCTCTTGTGCCTGCGTATCTGGTCTATGGTCTTGCGGGTTATGCCGCAGTGGAGGGTGACGAAATCCACGCCGTCCTGAGCGTGAAGCCTTACCACGTCTATAAAATCCTTTGCGGTAAGGGTGTCAAGGTCGCGCTGATAGTGGATAACGCTGTCGTATACGGGAACGGTTCCTATCATAGCGGGACATTCTGCCGTCAGCTTTCGGCGGAACGGCTGAGTGTTGCCGTGGCTGGACAGATCCATGATGGCCTCCGCGCCCATATCCACCGCCGACATGACCTTTTTCATTTCAATGTCGTAGTCCTTGCAGTCGCGGGAAACTCCCAGATTAACGTTTATCTTCGTCCTCAGCATAGAGCCGACGCCCTCCGGGTCGAGACAGGCATGGTTTTTGTTTGCGGGGATAACGACCTTTCCGCTTGCCACAAGGGGCATAAGCTCCTCCGCGGTCATTTTCTCCTTTTCGGCTGCGATCTTCAGCTCGCGGGTAATAATGCCCTTTCTTGCGGCTTCCATTTGTGTTGCATAGTTTTGCGTACTCATTATTCGGTTCTCCTTTTATTGGTATTCAGTTTTTTCTTCGGCAAATTTTCCGTTCAGGACAAAAGCATGATTCATGGGGCCGCTGCCTTTCCCAAGGTCGAGCATGGCGGCAAGCGCACCCGAAATATAATCCTTTGCCCTTTCCACGGACTCTTCAAGGGAAAAGTTTTTCGCCAGATTTGCAGCTATGGCGCTTGACAGAGTACAGCCCGTGCCGTGGGTGTTTGGATTGTCAATGCATTTGCCGCTGAACCATTTCAGCGTTCCGTTTGCACATAAAACGTCGTCCGCGTCGCAAAGGGAATGCCCGCCTTTAAGAAGCACGGCGCAGGAATTTTCCTCCGCTATTTTTTTGGCGGCGTACTCCATGTCCTTTGGGGTACGTATAGTCATTCCCGACAGTATCTCCGCCTCGGGAATGTTGGGGGTAGTGACCGCCGCAAGAGGCAGAAGCTCCCGAACAAGAGCGGAGACCGCGTCGTCCCGAAGAAGCCTTGAGCCGCTTGTGGCTACCATGACCGGATCAACCACAATATTTTTCGCCTTGTGGAATGTGAGCCGTTCCGCAATTGCCGCAATCAGCTCTGCGGAGGAGACCATGCCTATCTTTACCGCGTCGGGGTAAATGTCTCCGAAGATCATGTCAAGCTGATTTTTCAGAAATTCGGGTGAGACCTCCGATATCGCCGACACCCCGGTGGTGTTTTGCGCCGTGAGAGCCGTTACAGCGCTCATGGCGTAAACTCCGTTCATTGTCATTGTCTTGATGTCTGCCTGAATACCGGCGCCTCCGCTGCAGTCGCTGCCAGCGATTGATAATGCTGTTTTCATTAAAATTCTCCTTTTTCAGCGCATTATTTTTCTAAAGCGGCGAAAGGTGGTGCCCCCGATTCACCGCTGTTTTTTGGAATATGCAAATAATTAATTATTTAAATTATTTTGAAACCGTTTCTTCCGAAAGCTTTTTCAGGATTTTGCACTCCTCCTCTGTATTTTCGGCGGCAAATACGGCGGAAACAAGAGCGACCCCGTCTATGCCCGTACCCGAAAGCGCGGAGATATTGCCTTTGTTTATGCCGCCTATCGCCGTGACGGGAATATCAACGGCGGCGCAGATATCTTTAAGAGTTTGTCGGGATACCTCTCTTGCGTCGGACTTTGTGGAAGTTGGGAAAACCGCTCCCACGCCCAGGTAGTCCGCACCTGCCGCCTGAGCCGCAAGCGCCTGCTCAACGGTCTGAGCCGATACGCCTACGATCATTTTATCCCCCACGGCTTTTCGGACGTTTCCCGCCGCCATGTCGGACTGTCCAACATGAACGCCGTCCGCGCCGCATTTAAGGGCGACATCAACATTGTCGTTTATAATAAGAGGTACTCCATATTTTGAGCAAAGCTTTTTCATTTCAACCGCTTCTTCTAAAAATGCGGTTTGGTCAAGCTTCTTTTCGCGGAGCTGCACACAGGTCACGCCGCCCTTGAGGGCAGACTCGACCTGTTCGTACAAAGTCTGCTTTCCGACCCAGCTTCTGTCTGTAACAGCGTAAAGAAGCATGGTTTCCTTTGAACATTTCACAGTATCGCCTCTTTCATATTATTTTGTACCGTGCGCGGCTGTCCAAGGCTTTTCCGTTCAGGTTATAGACCGCGTCGATGATATAATTCCGGTAGGACGAACTGCCGTCCAAAGCAGTGAGCCGCTCATAAGCTGTTTCGCCGCACACTCCCATTGCGCACACCGCAGCGGCGGCGGCTTCAAGAAAGCTTTCCGGATTCGCCGCGGTATAGGCCGCAGTCATCGCCGAAAGCTGACAGCCTGTTCCGGTAACGCTGCCCATCATCGGTTGTCCGTTATAAATGCAGTACGCTGTTTTACTGTCGGAGACAATATCTATTGCGCCAGTAACGGCTATGACCGCGCCAGTTCTTGCGGAAAAGTCTTTCACAAATTGGCATACGCTCTCCAGATTTTCTTCGGCAACAACGTCGGCGGAATCTGCGTCAACGCCCTTTGTTGTACCGCTTCCCGCTGCAAGAGTCTTTATCTCGGAAATATTTCCCCGTATGACCGCAAATTTTACCTCGTCCAAAAGCTTTAAAGCGGTCTCCGTCCTAAGCTTTGAAGCTCCCGCACCCACAGGGTCGAGGACAACTGGGTGCCCCAGTTTGTTGGCTTTTTTTCCTGCCGCAAGCATTGATGGAATGGTGCGGCTGTTAAGCGTGCCTATGTTGATATTGAGACCGCTGCACAAAGCGGTTATCTCCTCCACCTCGGCTATATCGTCGGACATAATCGGAGAGCCTCCGCAGGCAAGCAGAATATTTGCGCAGTCGTTTACAGTGACGTAATTGGTTATATTGTGCACCAAAGGGCGAAGCTTTCTGACATTTTCAAGCATTTCACCAAGCATTTTAAAATCTCCTTTCATACTAATTCCAGTCTAAAAAGCGTTTAAAAAATCAAGAAAAAACCGGCATATATGGTTTTTGCGCAGGTTTTTAATTACTCTTTTGGACAGAAATCAGTATTAGTCCGCAAGACGTTTTATTACGCCTGTTTTTCCGACAGCCGCCAGCAGTATTCCCGATAAAACCGAGCCTGCCGCAGTGGATACCAAAAACGGAACTATGTATGCATAGAACGCGATCTCGCCCGCGCTTTTTCCCATAAGAAGAATTGCGACGGGATATGCGCAGAGTCCCCCAAGTATTGCCGTGCCGAAAACCTCGGCAAGCAAAGTAAGGGGTAGATTTTTCGTTTTGTGATACATAATACCGCATAAAAGCGCGCCGAACATACTTCCTGGAAAAGCCATAAGGCTGCCCAGACCGAAAATATTGCGGATAAGGCTTGCGGTAAAAGCAACTCCCGCGCCGTACCAGGGACCGAGTATCACCGCGCAGAGTATGTTCACCATATGCTGCACGGGAGCGCATCTGCTGCCGAAAACGGGAAAGGAAAACATACTTCCGGCGACTGCGGCTGCACAGAGAATGCAGGCTATGCACAGTTTTTTAGTTTTAAGAGTGTGAATCGTTTTCATGACAATATCTCCTTTGAAATCAATTGAGAACGGTATAACAGCGCCGCTCCCTAAAATATGCGGAAATATCAGCCGCGGAAATTTTCCGCTGCAAGGCTGATCCGCAGGGGTGTAGGTCGGTCGGAGCTTAATGGCTCCCTCTCACGCCGGAACACGGCTTCCCATCGCTGTTATTTTTCGCGCAGTATGCTTTACTCCGCAAAAATTACGGACAAAAGGCGCTCCCCTCCCGTCCGCCCGGTCTTTCCGGGACTCCAACTCTGCTGGAGATACCGTTCTTCACTTCCTTTCAAAAGGATAAAATAAGACAAAAAATAAGCCGTCCTGTCTGCATTCCATGCGCAGAGGACAGCCCCGAAAGCCTTTAAAAGTCCCTGCGTTGGCATTATCCAAATCAGGTCGCCGCCGACCGTTGAAAGTTGAACGGAGCGGTTTGCGGTCGAAGGTCTCACCTTCCTCTCAGCCTGTGCGGCCTTACTTAAAGAAAGACCCGCAAGCTCCCGCATATTTAATTGTCTTCCCATAGTATACACCATTTTTTTCGGTTTTGCAATACCTTTTTAATATTTTATTGCTGAAATGTACAATAAATAAAAAGTATTTTGTAGAATGCGCCGAATCATTGTAAACCGATTGACCGAAACATAAAAATATGGTAAAATGATATAAAAATTAAGGGGAATTTGCGTTAGCTTTTGACGTTCCCGCTATGGAAGGACTGACCTCTGTGAACAACGTTATACGCAATTACATCAATAAAACATATACGCTCGTAATTATTCTTACTACAGGAAGCACCACTATTGCAGGCGCAACGTTCCTTTTGATGAAAATGTTCGGACTGTATCCCGATGTTTCCTATACGGGACTGGGGATCTTTCTTGCAACCTGCGTTATCTATCTGATAACGGGCTTTATATTTATCAGAACTGCTTATTCTGAAAACCTTGACGGAGGAAAAAGCCTGAAGCCGGGAATGCTCACGGCAGGAAAGATATTTCTGAACGTTCTGCTTGTGGTTCAGTTCAATTTTATCGCTTATCTTATACCGTCAAGAGACTACTGGGCGTTTGCGTTTTATTTTGTGATCGTAATGTCGTTCCTGCTTGACTTTAAGTTCATTTGCATCTGCGCGGGGGAAATACTCGCTTCGCTGGCTGTCCTGTTTATAGTGAGACCGTCGTCGCTTCCGGTCAGGGACGGACTTTTTGCGGCGGACTCGCTGCTGCGCATTATAGGCGTTGTTCTGTCCGTTTTCGGAGTAGTGCTTCTCGTTTTCTTTGTAAACCGTTACCTTGTCAATATTAAAAAGGACGACAGCGCCCGAGTGGAAAATATACTTATGGCTGCGAAATCAGTTTCGAGAGACCTGCTTGATTCGGGAGAAGCACTCACACGGATATCCGAAAGCGGGAGAGGTCTTGCAAAGGAGCTTGCCGCCACCGGCGAGGAGCTTCTTGCAGGCAGCAACATACTCAGCGGAAAAGCAAGCCAAAGCATTTCCAATCTGAACGAGCTAAAGGATTGCGAGGCAAGATTTAACGAGACCGTTGAAAAGGCGGCTCAGACTTCCCGCGACCTTATAGACAAATCCGGAGAAAACGAAAAAGCCATGCACGAGCTTAAAACTGCGAACGACGAAATTACAAAATCCATGAGGTCTACCCACGAGGCCGCGGGAGGTCTTCAGTCTGCGATAAAGGGTATCGACGTTACGCTGAATCTGATAAACGATATCGCTTTCAGGACGAATATCCTGTCTATCAACGCGGCTGTCGAAGCTGCCCATGCAGGCGAAGCGGGAAAAGGCTTTGCGGTAGTTGCCGGCGAGGTCGGAAGTCTTGCGACCAGCACCCAGTCCTCCCTGGAAAATATCCAGAATATCGTGGATCAGGTCAGGACAAACGTCTCCCAGATGCTGGAGCGGGTTGAGGAAAACTACATAAAGCTTGACCGTCAGGGCGAATATTTTGCAAACGTTTTTGAAAATCTTGTTGCTATGAACAGACTGCTCCAGCAGGCTGTGAGCGACATTGACGCAATGAACGATGCGCACGGCAGGCAGTCCGAGGTCATAGGACGCACTGTGGACATAAGCGAGGATATCGCAGATTCCATTAACAATGAAAACGCGGGTTTCACGGCGATCTCGAATATGGCGGAAAGCAACGCGGCGGACATAGTTAAAATGTCCGAGCAGATCAGGGCTATCAACGAAATGGCGGAGCGTATCGACGATCTGCTGAAAGCATAGCGTTGATTATAGAAAAGGAGGATCACTGCAATGGCATATTTTACGGTAAGACTTTTCGCAAATTCCCTCAGGAGGCGCACTACCTTTGAAATGTTTATTCCCAATGATATTCGGGAGGACATTCCCCATGAAGAAAAAAAGGGAAAGATAAAAACTCTTTTTCTGCTCCACGGCTATACGGGGGACGCGGGAAACTGGGTACCCGAATATATTGCGGAAAAATATAATTTTGCGATAGTTATGCCCACGGGCGAAAATGCTTTCTGGCTGGACGGCATTTCCACCGGTCACAATTACTGCACCTTCCTCGGCGAGGAGCTTGTGAACTATGTCCGCAAGACATTCGGGCTTGCTATGTCCGCCGATGAGACCTGCATTATGGGGCTTTCCATGGGCGGCTTCGGAGCATTGCACACGGCGTTCAGGTACCCGGACGTTTTCGGAAAGACCGCCGCTCTTTCCTCTGCGCTCATCGTTCACGGCATTGCGGGAATGAAGCCCGGAGGACAGGACGGACTTGCAAATTATGAATATTACCGCGAATGCTTCGGAGACCTCGACAAGGTGCTGGAGAGTGACAACAACCCCGAGGTGCTTGTTAAAAGACTGAAGGATCAGGGCAAAAAGATTCCGGAGATGTTTATATCCTGCGGTACGGAGGATTTCCTGCTCGAAAATAACAGGCAGTTCCACAGCTTCCTGAATGAAAACGATATAGCTCACACTTACATCGAAAGCGCAGGCGGACACGATATGGCGTTCTGGAACGAATACGCGATAAAATTTTCTGAGGCTATGTTCGGAGACAACTAAGACCGCGGCACAGCGCAGAAGTACGCAGTTTTCACTATTATGAAAGGAGCTGTCCTCTGCGGGGCTTGTACAACGCAGAGGATATAGAGTTATGGTTACTAAAGTTAAAAAATTATTTGCGGCAGCGGTGGTTGCAGCCGCTGCATTCTCGGCTGTTTCCTGCGGAAGCGTTGCGGGAACAGGCGCCGCGGAAATAACGGTCTCCGCGCTTGCATCGGAGAGTGTTTCCAAAACAGAGCCGGCAGGAGCTTCCAAAAAGGAAACAAAGCCTAAGCTTTCCAATTCCAACGCTGCGAAAGAGGCGCAGGCTCTGTATGAATATATTACGGATACCTACCGCAACGGCATTATTTCAGGACAGCAGGAGTCCACATGGATGGGCAGCGACCAGTATGAGTTTGACTACATATATAAGAACACAGGCAAGTATCCCGCTATAAGAGGTCTCGACTATATGAACGACGACTTCGAGGGCGTAAACAAGCGTGCTGAGGAGTGGTACAAAAAGGGCGGCATAGTAACTATCTGCTGGCACTGCGGTTCTGATTTCAGCCACAGCTGGGACGAGTGCATGAAAACCGAGATAGCTGACTGGGACAAGGCTCTCACTGAGGGTACGGCCGAATATAAGGCTCTTATCGCGGGCATGGACAAGGCAGCCAAAGCCTTAAAGGAGCTGAAGGACAAGAATATCCCCGTGCTGTGGAGACCTTTCCACGAGTTCGACGGCGGCTGGTTCTGGTGGGGAAAAGGCGGCGCGGACAACTTTGTAAAGCTCTGGAGGATCATGTATGACCGCTACACCAACCACTGGGAGCTTGACAATCTTATCTGGGTGCTGGGCTATTCGGGCAACGGCAGGAATTACGATAAGTGGTATCCCGGCGACGAATATGTTGACATAGCGGGTGCGGATTCCTACAACGACGGAGCCAACGCAAACCTTTACACAAAGGTGCAGAATGTTGCTGGCGAGAAAATGCCAATATGCTTCCATGAGTGCGGACGTATCCCCACTGTGAAGCAGCTTTCCGATGAAAAAGCCGACTGGGTATGGTTCATGACATGGCATACCGAGCACATCACCGGTCATAACGATAAAAATGTACTCAAGGAGATTTATAACGATAAATATGTTATTACTCTTGACGAGCTGCCTGACGATCTGTACGAATAGTTACAAAAAAGTTTTTTCGAACCAAAAGGCGACAGCGTAATTTTGCTCTGAACATATTTACGCTGTCGCTTCTCAATAAACAGAAAAACTGCTTTAAGAACTTGAAATCGGCCTGTATTTGCTCAATAGGAATATTTCCGAAGAAGAAAATCATGTCTGCAAAAAATCCGAGACAGATGATTCCTCGGCTTGTCTTTCGGACAAGGAGTTGGTTATTGACATTTTGTCGAGGATACCCGCCAATGATGATTACAAATACTTGCAGGTTATGATTTCAAGAATTATTGCGGAGAACCTAAAACGGAACGGTATCTACCAAGAAGATTTGATTGCCTGCGGTATGGCGCAGAAGAAAGTTACCGACCTGTTTGACAGCTCGTCTAACAATGAGAAGATTTTGGCTTTTAACAATTCCGACCTTATACGGATCGTTCATAATTTCAGAGTTGGGTATGATTTGATTTTTACTGGAGTATGACTATTAAAATACAGCAGGAATACCATATATCATTGTGGCATTCCTGCTGTTAATTATTTAACAATGTGTTTACTCGCCGGTAAACGGTAGCTGTAGAGCGGTGAACGGTATTGAAAAAGTATTGCATATGTGCTAAAATAAAAATATATTTATTAAGCGAGGGTGAACTGATGAAATACAAAATTGCGATTTGCGATGATGAAAATATTATAATTGACGATATAGTTTCAAAATTGCAGAATAGAAGCAATGAATACGAAATAGTGCGCTGCAATTCGGGAAATGAGCTTCTTAAAATTTCTGATGATTACAATATACTTTTTCTCGATATTGAAATGCCCGGAATAAGCGGTATGGAAACTGCATTTCAGCTTCGTAAGAAAAAATATGATGGAATAATTATTTTTCTTACAAGTCATATTGAGTTTATGCCGGACGCATTTAAAGTAAAAGCTTTCAGATTTTTGAATAAGCCAATTGATATTGAAAAATTCAATGAAGCATTTTCTGCTGCCGAGAATGAAATAATTAATACCGAACATATTTTGATCAGGGAACGTGATAAATCGGTATACATTAAGCTTACGGATATAGTTTATCTTGAAGCCTATGGAGATGCCACTTATATTTATGATAAAAACAAGCACGCGTATGATACCGATAAACCGATGAAATATTGGAAAGAGCAAATAGGTTCGGAGCATTTCTTTCAAATTAATAAATCAAAGATAGTGTCTTTCTTGTATTTTTCATCAATTTCTACCGATGGAAGCATATATGTACCGTTGTATGATATAAGCTTATCGTCATCAAGAAGAAATTGTGCCGCGTTTAAGGAAGCATTTTTCAAATACGCCAAAAAATATGCTAAGACAATGTGAGGATAGAAAAATGATACGAAATATTGCTTTTGATTTGCTTAAATTTTTTATTGAATTTATAAAATTGTTTCCGGTTATGTATATAATTATGGATTTTGAACTGCAGAATAAAAAGAAAATACTATTGTATTCATTGGGCGCAATATTTTTATGTATTATAGCTTCTCTTTCGGGTATAAGCGGAATAATGCCGATAACGGCATATATTTGTTTTATTTACACTATTTTAATTTTAAAAGGAAAGCGAAAAACAATTTACGGTCTTGCTATACATATTGGTATAAGTATTACGGATATGCTTGTTTCATCAATATATTTGATATTTGATGAAAATAATAGTTTTGAAAATATAATAAGTGATAAATATACAAATATTATTAGTAATTCAGTCAGTATATTAATTATAGGGATTATAATAGCTGTTTTTTTATTTTTCAAAAAACATAAAAATAATAATTACAGAATAAATATTTTTTACTTGTTTCTTATAATTGCGGGAGAAGTTTCAATCGGCGGTTTTATAACAGCATTTCAATTTGTCAAAGGGTACAGCAAGATGTTTGCGGTAATGCTTTGCATAGGCGGAATCGTGTTTCTTATTTTATCTGTTGTAATGATGATAAATTATATTTCAAAAAATCATTATAAGGAAATTGCAGATATAAATGAAAGGCTGTTAAAAAGCAAAGAAAATTATTACACAATGCTTTTGCAAAAGGATAGGGATACGATAAAATTCCGACATGATATAAGCAAGCACCTGAATTGTATGTACATATTGTTTGATAAGGGTAAATATGACGAACTGCGCAAATATTTTGATAAAATAGGCGCCGAATTAAACGAGCTTCGTCCAAAAATTCAGACGGGCAATGATTTGGTGAGCGCTATATTAAATGATATTGCAGACAAATATTCCTCGGTCAAATATGAAATTGAGGGGAAATTATCAAACGAAATAAGTGTATGCAGTATGGATTTATGTACAATTTTTTATAATTTATTTGAAAACGCTTTTGCCGCCGCTGACAAAAGCGATAAAAAATCTGTAATAGTTTCTTTTAAATATATCGGGTGTAATTTGTTTTGCGGAATAGAAAATTACACGCTCCATAATGTGAGTATCTTAAACAATCGGCTTGTTACGGAAAAAGAAGACAAAGAAAATCATGGGTTTGGAACGAAAAATGCTGCTGCCTGCATTGAAAAAAACGGTGGCACTATTGAGTTTAGCTGTGATAATAATTTATTTTTAGCGGAAGTTGTATTCCCTATAATGTAATATATTTCCGCAAATAAAAATCGGCTTTGGTTTTAACAATTAAAGCCGATTTTTGTTATATTCTGTAAAATTTATACCGTTCACCGGAAAACTATTGCAATTTCATTTCGATTGTGTTATAACCAAGGCATAAACTAATTAACAAGGAGTGAATAAAATGTTTGCATTGTTAGATACGTGTTACTTTTGGTTTTTAAAATATTTTATTAGAAATGATTGAGCATGGTGACACATTATCAGCACTTGTCTTTCTGCGCTGAATTTTTATTACATATTCAGCGCAGCAGGACAGGGACACATTTTGATTATCACATGAACATTATTCAGAGCAATCGGCTGAATTTATGTAAATGTTGATGATATAAATACTTAAATTTTCAGGAGGAAAAACAATGAACAATGTTATGACAAACGGCTTTTGCGAGCTGAACGGAAAGGAAATGATGATGGTTGACGGTGGCTGGAATGGTGTGCAGTGGTTTGGAGGAGTGGCTTGTGTAGTGGTAGGCGGTTTTGGAGCTGCCGCAGGCTTAGCGACTTATGATGCCGGTGGAGTTGTTTCTGGTTTGGGAATAGCTCATGAAGGCGTAAGAAATATTTACGATTCATTCTTTAACTAATGCTGCAATAAATTTAAAATTGGAGCGTTTGTTATTATATAAAATAATAAACGCTCCAATTTGTTTTAAGGAGTGGTGTTTTATTAAAAAGCAAATTGAGAAAATATTAGTATTATGTGATAATCATCATATAGCTATATTGAATACTAATTTAATTGTTTTTGCATTAGCAACAATAATTTTATTTTGTTTTAACGGAAATCAAGTATCTTTTGAATTTTGCATATTTGTAACAGTCTTTCCTCTTGTTTTCTTTTTGTCAGGTTATTATCAAAGTAAAATATGCAGTGAAAATAATAAAAGAATATTAACATTGATTTTTTTGACATACTTATTTGTATCTATAACAGTATTGATAGGGTACATCTGGTGTTGCTTTGTTAAAGAACTGTCTGGGATAGAGGCGTTTTTCTTTACGATCCCATTGATTATTTTTGCTGCAATAACCGGAGCTAAAGTATTTCCGCAAGTTGGTAAAAAGATCAAGTATGATATAAAATTTATGATCAAATGGTTTTTTAACAAATAATGAACAAGTATAATAAGGAGAACGCCAAATGAAACACTACTGCATAAAACAACATGACATAACCGACTGCGGAGCAGCCTGCCTTGCAACGGTAAGCAAGCAGTACGGTCTGAAAATGCCGATATCAAAAATAAGAGAAGTCGCGGGAACCGACAAGCAGGGCACAAACGCCGCGGGAATGATAAAAGCCGCCGAAAAGCTCGGTTTTACCGCCAAAGCCGTAAAGGGCGACCAAAACGCTTTTTTCAGCGAGTTCCCCCTGCCCGCGATCGCTCACGTGATCGTGGACGGGGCTTTGCTGCATTATGTGGTCATACATAAAATCACAAAAAAGCAGGTCGTTGTTGCGGACCCCGCAAAGGGCATTGTAAAATATTCCCCCGAAGAGTTTTTTAAGCAGTGGACGGGTATTCTCATTCTCCTTGTTCCCTCGGAGCGGTTTGAAAAGGGGGACGAGACCGAAAGCACTATCTCGCGCTTTTTCAAACTGCTCCTGCCGCAGAAAAGACTGCTTTTCGACATTTTTTTAGCCTCGCTTGTCTACACTATCCTCGGCGTGGGCGGGTCGTTCTATTTTAAAGTTATGATGGACGATATTGTCCCCAACTCTCTTGAAAAAACTCTGCACGTTGTTTCTGTCGGCGTTATCCTGCTGTATCTTTTCCAAACGCTTTTAAACGCTTTCCGTTCGCATATGATGCTGTTTTTGAGCCAGCGGCTGGATATTTCCCTTATCCTCGGATATTACCGTCACGTTTTAAAGCTGCCTATGAACTTTTTCGGCAGCCGTAAGGTGGGCGAGATAGTGTCCCGATTCAACGACGCCTCAAAGGTTCGGGACGCGATTTCCGGCGCAACTCTCACAATTATGATAGACACCCTTATGGCGATAATCGGCGGCATTATCCTCTATATGCAGAATTCAAGTCTTTTTGCAATTGCATTTATAATTGTCGCACTTTATGCAGTAATTGTTTTCGCTTTCAATAAGCCCCTTAAAAATATCAACCGCAAGGTCATGGAGGATAACTCGCAGCTTACCTCTATCTTGTGGAATCCCTCAACGGTATCGAGACCGTTAAGGCGTACAACGCGGAGCGCAGCGCGGGTATCGAGACGGAAAAGAAATTCGTAAAATTTATGCGGAGTATTTTCAAAAACGGCTGGATAAACAATCTGTCGGGTTCTTTAAGCGGATTTCTTTCAATGGTCGGCGGGGCGGCAATTTTATGGCTGGGAGCGTACAAGGTCATAAAAGGCGAAATGTCCCTCGGCGAACTCATCACGTTCAATGCTTTGCTTGCGTACTTCCTTAATCCCGTTCAGAATCTTATCAATCTCCAGCCAACAATGCAGACCGCTATCGTCGCAGCGGAAAGGCTTGGAGAAATTCTCAACATGGACGCGGAAAATAACGAGGTACAGAAATTTGTTCCCAAAACTCTCAAAGGCGATATTCAGTTACAGAATATTGATTTCAGATACGGCACGCGGCAGCTTGTCCTGAACGGTGTAAATCTGAATATCAGGCAGGGCGAAAAAATCGCTCTTGTTGGCGGAAGCGGTTCGGGCAAGACCACTCTTGTAAAGCTGCTGATGAATTTCTATCAGGCGGAAAAGGGAGAGATACTCATAAACAACTGCAATATCAAGGATGTGGAGATTGAAGCCCTGCGTGACAAAATTGCGTACATATCACAGGAAACCTTTTTGTTTTCGGGAACGATACTTGAAAACATTACGCTTGGAATGGATAATCCCGACATGGAGGAGGTCATTCGGGTAACGAAAATGACACGCTGCTTCGACTTCATCAACGAGCTGCCAATGCGTTTTGAAACAATGCTCGGCGAGAACGGCACAAACCTTTCGGGAGGTCAGCGGCAGCGTCTTGCAATTGCGAGAGCGCTTCTTAAAAAACCCGATATTCTCATTATGGACGAAGCGACAAGCAATCTTGACAGCATTACCGAGCGTGCCATTGAGACTACTATTAATGAGACTACCGACGGTATCACTACAATAATTATTGCGCACCGTTTAAGCACAATTATGAAGTGCGACAAAATTTACGTTATGGACAAGGGACAGATTATCGAAAGCGGAAACCATTTCGAGCTTATGGATAAGCGGGGCTTTTACTACGAGCTTTGGAAGGAGCAGCTGCCGCAGAATAGCAGTGATAATCTCACGAACGGCGTAATAAGCATTGCATATCCTACGTCCGTTTCAGTATAGAAGGCAGGTGAACATTATGACCAAACAAATAATCCTCCCGATGAACGAAATAAGCGACAGCGTGGAAATGCTGCACGAAAAGCCGAATAAGGGAATGCCGGTGTTTACGTGGATATTGGTACTGCTGCTGGCGGCTGCGCTGATATGGTGCAGTATCGGCGAGATAGACTATTTTATCAAGGCGAGCGGCATTGTCCGTCCGGGCGAAAACGTCAGCACAATAAGCAGCCTGATGACGGGACGCGTGGATATGCTGAATATTTCCGAGGGCGACCGCGTTCAAAAGGTCGACCTGCTTTTCAAGGTGGATACCGAGGATATGGAGCAGTCCCTTGCCGCGCTTGAAAAAGAGAAACAGCGCATTGAAACGGATAACGCAAATCTCAAAAAGCTTGACGAAAGTATTAAAAGCGGCGCAAATCTTTTCGACGGGAACGCTCCCGAGGAGGCGGCGTATTACCTTAAATATGAGAAATATGTTTCCGATCTGCAAAGTCTTTCCGAGCAATACAAAAACACCGCCGCCGATACCGGCAAAGCTGCGGACAGCGCGGCTATCTCGGCGGCGGGAATAAATTCGCAGATAGATAAATTAAAAATTGATTTGGACGGTCTTAAAACTTTGAAAAACTCCGTGCTTGCGGAGGATAATTTGTTTACCGATAAATACAGCGTTTACGCACTTGAATTTGCGGACTACAGAACAGCCGTAAAGGCTTACGACAACGATATTTCCGCCAAAACCGAGGAGCTTGAAAAAGCCAAAGCCTTACTAAAGGCGGGAGGAATTTCTCAATCGGACTATGATAACGCAAAGCAGGGCTTGAAAAATGTCAAGCTTGAAAAAGAAAAATACTCCCGCGAATTTCGACTGAATATCGAGCAGCGTATTGAAAGCGCCGAGAAAAATATCTCCGAGTTGGAATACAGCCTGCAAAATCAGAACAAGAGCTATTCGGCGTACTCCGAAATAAATCACGACGAGGCTCTCGCAAAGGAGCAGCGGCTGCTTGAAATGCTGACTGGTATCGCGGACAGCATAAAGTCCAGCGAAGCGAATATTATCTCAATCGACAAGCAAATTGCTGAAATTGATTTAAGCATAAAAAATTCCGAGGTTATCTCTCCCATTGACGGCACGGTGAATATGTACTCCGATATTAGCGAGAAGGATCTGGTGCAGAGCGGTCAGACGGTCGCTACGGTCGTTCCCGACACGGACGGGGCGTACAAGCTGACAATGTATCTTTCCTCCGCGGACATCAGCGAAACGGAGATAGGTCAGAACGTCCGCCTTAGATTTGCGGCGTACCCTTATCAGGAGTACGGCGAGCTTTCGGGTACGGTAAAAAGCATTTCCACCGACGTCAGGTCAAGCGATAACGGCGCAAGCTATTATGTTGCGGAGGTCAGCATTGACGACACAATGGGGCTGGAGCTTGTTTCCGGTATGGAATGCGAAGCGCGGGTCGTTACAAAGCAGCGTAAAGTTTTGTACTGGCTGCTTGAAAAATTGAACTTTATTGATGACTAAAGGAGCTGCCTATGAATGTTAAAAAAATAATCTCTGTACTGTTGTCCTGCGTATTGGTTCTGTCGCTGTCGGTAACAGCGTATGCCGCGGACAAAAAATTATCCTCCGACATGAGCTTGGAGGATTTGCAGAAATTTGCGAAAAAGAATACATATTCCTACAAAATTTATGAATATGAAAAAGAAAACGCGGAAATGCAAAAGGACAGCAAGGAAAACGAGCTTGAGTATTATGAATATTTGCTTAGGAGCACGTCCAGAAGCGACGAAAAATATTACGAATACAAATTAAAGGTCTCGGAGCTGAAAAAGGAAGCCGAGCTTGCAAAAATGGACTTTGAATATTACGACGGGGACAAGGAGGACATTGACAAAAAGCTACTTGACCTGTCGCTGAAATCAAAATATTACGAGCTTTGCCTGCTTGACGGTCAGAGGAAAAATCAGCAGCTAAAGGTCAAGCATTTGAAAAAGCGCGCCGAGATTGAAACAGTCAAGCTGAAGAGCGGGCAGTCCACCGATAATGAAAAACAGCTTGCGGATATGTCCCTTAAGCTTGCGGAAAACGAATTGTCGGCGGTAAAAAAATCAATGGGCAGCAAAAAGCGGGAGCTTGCTGATTTCCTTAATCAATATGAGGACACCGAGAATTTTTCCGTAAAGTGCATTCTGCCCGACAAAATATCCTGTCAAAATTTTGACAGCAAAAAGCTGTGGAAAAAGTTTTCCGAAAACAGCTTCGAGCTTGAAAAGGAACGTAAGGGTATGGAGTTCGACGGGGATCACCTTGAAGAGGTCAAGAAAATTTACGGGGAGGACAGCGACACGTACAAGTCCTGCAAAAATTCCTATGAGATTGACAAGCTGAATTTTGAGGCCAGGGAAAACGAGTACGAGGCGAAAATTGCGGCGCTGCTTTCGGATTACGATACGGCCTGGTTGGAATATGCGGCTTGTTTGGAGTACAATAAAATTTTGAGGGACAAGCTGTCTATACTTAAGGTTGCCTATGATTCGGGAAATGTCAGCGAACTGGACTATCTGGAGCAGGATTCGGACATTAAGGCGGAGATGAGTAAAATCGATAATGCGCTTGTCAAGGCGGATTTGCTGGGGGATAGGCTTAAGATGATTGAAGAGGGCGTATTGAGTGAATGAGTTAGATAATTTTATTTTGAGAGTTTTTTAACCATACAATTAAACTGCATAATAAACCGCCTTGTTTACAAATCGTAAGCGAGGCGAGTTTTCAAATTTAAAGCAGTACATTGATATCGTTACCTCTTTGCAACTTATCATTGACAAACCAACAACAAGATCAAAAAAATTTTGAAAATGGTCTTTACAAATATATTTTTTTGTGGTATAATATTTTATACTTAAAATAACAATAATAATTCGAGGTGTGGCTCAGTTTGGTAGAGCGCTGCGTTCGGGAGCATAGAACCGTCGGAGAGTGTTATAGAGCCGTTTTCGGCACATTGCCTTTGACACTACACCGTCACGGCGATTTCGTCGGGCGGAAATCTTGGTCAAAAATCTCTTTGGCCACATGTTTGACCACTTACACCAAATTCGGGGTGAAAAAATTAATAATCGAGACGTGGCTCAGTTTGGTAGAGCGCTGCGTTCGGGACGCAGAGGTCGCGTGTTCAAATCACGTCGTCTCGACCACAAACCGCATTATAAAGCCATTTACGGGTTGTGTAATGCGGTTTTAATTTATATGCAGTAACATTTCGTTACCCCATCTTCAAAGCTACCGTTTTGGTAGTTTTGAAGGGGGCACCGTTTTAGGGCGGGTGTTTTTTGTGCCGCTGTATTCTTTGTTTTATGCGGCTCAATTTTTGAAAACATGGCAACTGGGTTCCTCGCTGGGGCTCAGTTATGTTTTTATGAGATGGGGTACGCATCTGTATCCCCATTTACGCAATACTCCTCGAAATTGGGAGTACCGATTTTGAAAGGCGGCGTGATCCGACCTTTAGGCAACCCAGGGTTAAGTTGCCCCTGAGTCCAAACAAGTCAATCCTGTTAAAACGGCAGTTTTGAAATACCCCACCTCGCGTTTCACGAAGTAGGGCTGTTTTCTTTGTTTATGCGGCTCAATTTTTGAACACACTGGGTAACGTTTCGTTATCGGGTCCCGAGTTTTAACGAATCGTTCAAGGTTTCAACCGCTCTTTCTCCGCCTTTATTTCAGCCTTGACCTGCGCTATCATCGCCGCCAGCTTTTCCTCACATTCCTCACGGGTTTTGGCGTATATGTTATGAGCTTCCCGTTTTCCATAGGCGTTTCTCGGACTATATCTGCCCTCAAAGAGGTGGTCGTTTATCATCGTCACACAGCCCGTTCCGGATTTGCGGCATTTGGGCTTGTACGGCTCGAAATCGGGCGGGGTGGTATCTACCCTTGACCGTTCCTCAACTGTTGGAATTTCGGCGTCTGTGCCGCCAATTTGGCGGTCTATCTTTGCGGCTGCCTGTCGCTGCATGGTATCCGTTATATGGCTGTATATGTCAATCGTCGTTTCTGAGGAAACATGCCCTATCGTTGTCGAGAGTGTTTTCACGTCCATGCCGTTTTCGAGTGCCATCGTTGCGAACGTGTGCCCTTATGGTATAATAAAGACAAACGGAAAAATCCCATAACAAAGGGGATTGTGGACGTTTGCCGTTACTTTTCAATTCTTTTTCCAACGGAAATGCACGGTTAGAAAAAAGTCGAATAAAGGGGGCTGTTACGAACACGACAAAAAAACGGGGTGAAATTCCCCGAAAATGCGAAAAGGCGCATACACGATTTAAGGTAGGGTGCGCCTTATCGTTTTACAATTGAATATCTGTTATTTTAGCCTATGGGAGAGGTTTGCCCTAAATCCATAATAACAGATATTGCGGAGAGTTTCGACAAGAACTCTCCGCTTTTTTTGTTTAAGTCAACAAAGTTAATTAAAAAAGTTTGTTGGTTTCTACAAAGTTGTAGGAATTTATAATCGGCACGTTTGAGAAATCAGTCGTTCGGATTATGAGTTCCTGACGAAATAAACGCAATTTCATATAGTAAATTGTTAAAGTATACAAAATTCCTCAAAATCGGCGGTATTTTTCAAAAAAGTACCTGACAACTACAATCGAATATGGTACAATACAGATGTAAGGCGAGTTAGCCAACACTAACCATTGTTTATAGGAGGATATGCTTATGACAATCAAATTCCAAAGTGAGAAGCACGAACGCGACTTCCGCGCTTTGCTCTCAAAGATGAAATCAAAGGACTGTTACCACAAGGCGGTTGCCTATCTGCTCACGCTTGATGAGGTATGCAACAAACATATTGCAGACCTTTTCGACTTTGAAAAGGACGTAATTAAGCCTTTTGGCACACTCTATCTCCCTTGGCAGACGGGAACGAGCGTCAAGACTACGCGGCTGATGTTTAATCTGTGGAGCGGAGTTTCAATTGACCTTGACAAGAGCGAAAGTGTCTATGAAGAAACAAGGTGCTATTACACTCCCGAAGAAATCTTCTGCTGTGGCTATGCGCCGTACTTCTTTGAAGCTGTCAAGCTGAGGTTTCCCGAATACACCGCCGCCGAATAAGACATAAGGAGAGCCGCTATGAAAATCGTACCCATTGGAATGAAAGCCGCTAATGAGTACGTTGCGGCTCATCACCGACATCACAAGCCCGTGCGCGGCTGTAAATTCTGCGTATCGGTCAAAAACGAGGACGGCGAGTGCTGCGGTGTCGCGATATGCGGCAGACCCGTCAGCCGCTATCTCGACAACGGCACTACACTTGAAATAAACAGGCTTTGTACCAACGGCACAAGAAACGTCTGCTCAATGCTCTATGGGGCTTGTATCAGAGCCGCCAAAGCGTTAGGCTATACGAAAGTAATAACCTATACGTTGGCTTCGGAAACAGGCGCAAGCCTAAAAGCAAGCAACTTTATAAGCGAGGGCGAAGCGGGCGGCGAAATCTGGACGGGCGAACGGCGGCGTGATAACGGCGTACCTGCCAGCCGGGCTCCGGTCGCCGAGAAAAAGGTTCGTTGGGTCTGCAACATCGGTTAAACTCCCGAACGGGATTTAACAGCGCGGCAAAGGTCGCTCCTTGTGGGCGGGGTTTACCTCTTGCCCTGCCCCGCCGCGTTATATAATAAGTATAAGGGGTAGAAAGAGGATATTACTATGAAATCAATAGCGTTCTACAATAACAAAGGCGGCGTGGCAAAGACCACATCGGTAATCAATCTCGGCTATGAGCTGGCGCACGAAAGCAAGGTCCTGATTATAGATACGGATGGACAGGCAAATTGCTCACGCTTCTTTACGGATAAGCCGAAAGCGGGATTGGACAAGGCATTAACGAGTGTTGAGGTCACTCCCGAAAAGGCTCTGTGCAAGACACGGTATGATAACATCGACATTATCACGGCTACGGCGGCTCTTAACCGAGCCGCGGTGAGGTTTGAAAAGCTCTCGGACGAGGAACAGGAGGAAATCGCGAGGAATATCATTTCTTTCGGCTCTGAATACGACTACGTTCTGCTCGATATGCCGCCCGCGCTCTCTCAAATGACTGAAAAACTCGTAAGCGCGTGTGATGTGGTGTTTATTCCGATTGAGTTGGGTACGTTCTCCATTCAAGGAATACCGACCGTCACAAGTATTGTGAGCAGGTGCGGCGCGAAATTCGGCGGGTGCTTTGTAACGAAATTCGACAGGAAGAACTCGGCTGATGAACAGCTTTTAAAGCAACTGAAAGAAATCCTCGGCAACAAGACGCTGAACAGCAAAATTCCTTTCAGCCGTGTCATAAAAAATTCAATCAGCGGCGGTCTTACAGCAAGTGAATATATGGGCTGGACTGCTCCCGCCAAGTCCTACGCGGCTTTGGCGGAAGAAATCAAGGAAAGGGTGTGAGATTATGGCGAAATTGAAGTTAAACAGCGCGATTATGGACGATTTGAAAGCCGCCGCTTCGGACAGCTTTATTGACAGCTTAAAAATGCTTGATGTAGGGCAGATTATCCCGAACGAGAGCAATTTCTACGAGATGACGGAGATTGAGGAACTCGCGGAGGACATAGAGCGGCAAGGGCTGATGAGCGTCCTTGTGGTCACGGAGGATAACGGCGAATTTCATCTTATCAGCGGTCACAGACGGTTAGCGGCGGTCAAGCTGCTGATTGACGAGGGGCGGCGAAAGTCAACCACAGTTCCCTGTTACATAAAGAGCGCGAAATCGGCGGACGAAACACAGCTTGACTTGATTATGCTGAACGCTACACAGCGTAAGTATTCGGACAGCGATACAATGCGCGAATATGAGGAATTGGAGCGTATCTTCAAGGCTATGGAGCAAGCGGGAAAGCCCGTTAAGGGCAAGATACGCAACAACATCGCGCGGGTGCTGAATGTTTCGCCCGCACAAATCGGGAAAATCGACAACATCAAGCACAACGCTATCCCCGATGTGGAACAGGCGGTAAAATCGGGGGGAATGTCAATCTCGACCGCGAACGAGGTCGCGAAGCTCGCTCCCGAACAGCAGAAAGAAATTATCGAGAGCAAGCCCGATATAACGCATAAAGAGGTTAAGGAGATACAGAAATCCTCTCCCAAGCCGCCAAAGCCGAAAAATAAGGAGCCTGAAAAGGTAGTTCCCCCGCCCGTTAAAGACGAAGCGGAACTGACAGAGAGCGCAGAGGAAATCTCCGAACCGGCAACGATTGAGGACACTCCCGCAAGCTGTGAGCCGCTTATCCTTTCGGAAACGGAAACAATCGCACTTGCAAAATACGTCAAAGCGATACTCCTTGCCGTTCGTGACGAGGACTACGACATCATCAAAGGTATCACGGACAGGCTTGTAACAGCGTAATGCAAGCCGAAAATTGAATACATAAGCCGATTACCGTAAAAAAGTAATCGGCTTTTTTATTGCCAAAATTAATTACGAGAAAGAGGTATTGTTATGTCAACCATTTTCAGAGTAGAACGAACGGGTAATTTTACCGTTATGTCAAATATGCACCTTAAAGACAGGCGGCTTTCTTTCAAGTCAAAAGGGCTGCTGTCCGTTATTTTCAGCTTGCCGCCAGATTGGAAATATACGCTCACGGGCTTTGCGAAAATCGCGGCTGACGGCGTGGAAAGCGTTAAGTCCACCATTAAGGAATTGGAGAGGTACGGATATGTTTCGCGTCATCAGACGCGTGATGAGCGCGGCAGAATGAGCGTGAATGAGTATCTCGTGTACGAAAACCCGCAGGAAAACCCCGACTATGTTCCCGATGAGAACTTTGCGGACGCTTTTGCCGGCGGCGTTTCCATCGAGGAAAACATCATTGAAGCGGTTGAAAAGTCTGTTGAAAATCCTGAAAATTCTTCTTCGGAAAAGGCGAAATCGGCAGTTTTTTCGTCTGAACCGTCGGCTGGAAAACCGTTGTCGGAAAACCCGTCAGCGGAAAATCGCGGAGCGGTATCTATAAATAAATTAAATAAAAATTTATTTATTACTGAAAAATCAATCAATTCATTCATTTCCGCGCAAGCGCGGGTGAGGAATGGACGGAATGAGGATTTTTCAAACAGAAAACATATTTGTTCTCTTGATGAATGGCGGCGGTGCTATGACGTTATCAGCGGGAACATCGAGTACGACACGTTTTACGCAAAGGATATAGGCATTAGAGAACAGGTCGAGGAATTTATCAAGATTATGACCGACGTCGTTTGCTCCAACTCCCCCACCGTCCGCGTGAACGGAGAAGCGATGTCGCGTGAGCTGGTGAGCGCACGTTTTCTGGACTTCACGAGCGAGGACATTGACTGCGTTCTCGACAGTCTGAAAAACAAGTCAAGCGCAACGGCGAACACGCGCAACTACCTGATAACCGTGCTGTACAACGCCTACGCTACGAAAGCAAACAAGTATTCGATAATGGCTTACAGCGACATAAGGGAGGGTATGGTATGAGGGTTGCGGTTCACGACGCGGATATGGAGCATTTGAACACCAAACGGCGGCAGAAAACATTTCCGAATTATGCGCTGATGAAAATCTCGGCATATCATAAATCGCTCGGAGATGTGGTCGAGTGGTGGATACCGAACGGCGAATATGACAGGGTTTATTCAAGCAAGGTGTTCAGCTTCACTCCCGAAAATCCCGACTTGCCATCCGATACCATCAAAGGCGGCACGGGCTACGGCTTGTTTTCGGATTTGCCGCCCAAAATTGACGAGATGTTCCCCGACTACTCGCTCTACCCCGCTTGCGATTACGCGATAGGCTACATAACACGAGGCTGTCCTAATCATTGCCGTTGGTGTGTAGTTCCGCGCAAAGAGGGAGCGATAAAGCCATACCGAACGTGGCAACAGCTTGTGCGACCCGATACCGACAAGCTGGTGCTTATGGATAATAACATATTGGCTTGCGATTGCGGGGTAGAGCAGTTGAAGAGCCTTATCGACAGCGGTTATCGCATTGACCTCAATCAAGGAATGGACGCGAGATTAGTGACCGACGATATAGCGCAAATTCTCTCAAAGCTGAAATGGATAAAATATCTCCGCTTTTCCTGCGATACAACGACGCAAATCGAGCATATACAAAAGACCGCGGAAATGCTCGGAAAGCGCGGTATAAAGCCGTACAGACTGTTTATTTATCTTCTCGTAACCGAGGACTTGGATAATGCCGAGTACCGTGTTGAACAGCTTAAAAATCTGCGAGGGATAACGATTTACGCGCAAGCGGAGCGGAAATTGGACGGGGAAAGCAAGCCGAACGCTTTGCAGAAAGAGTTCTGTCAGCGGTATGTTTACAGCGGGAAATTCCGTTCGGTTTCTTGGAGCGAATACGCGAAAGAGAGGGGGCTTATTACATAGCGGTGGTTTCAGTGCTATATGTAGCACCGAAAATTCAACATTTGAATGAAGCCGATTATGGAAAACAATCGGCGTTTTCTTTTTCAGAACGGAGGTGACAATATGGGATTTTCGGAAAATGCCCCGCCCTGCGATAAAGCAGCTTGCTTTGCCTATGCAAACGGAGGGTGCAGAGTTCTTACCGATACACATTTCAAGCGCGGCTGCCCCTTCTTCAAGGACGCAGAAGCGAAAAAAGCGGAGGACTTACTTTGCGGTCAACGCGCCGAGATGTGGAAAAACAGCCGCAAAAAGCGCAAATTACAATTTTCGGAGGTGAAATACGATAGATAAGCCAAAATTTCACGTTGTTTCTTTTTCCGGCGGGAAAGACAGCACGGCTATGCTGCTCGGAATGATTGAGCGGAAAATGCCGATTGATTGTGTTCTGTTCTGCGACACGGGGATTGAATTTCCCGCTATGTACGACCACATCGGCAAGGTGGAGAAAAATACGGGAATAAAGATTACCCGCGTTAAATCCGAACGCAGTTTTGAGTACCTTATGCTTGAGCACAACATCACTTGCAAAAACGGCGCGTCTAAAATCGGGTTCAGTTGGGCGGGAGCAAGACAGCGTTGGTGTACTTCAAGGCTGAAAGACGCACCGAGAAACAAGTTTATCAGTTCAATCCGCAAGGAGTATGATGTGGTAGAGTATGTTGGTATCGCCGCCGATGAGCAGTTCCGTCTTGAACGGAAACGAAACCAAAGCGAGAGCCACATTCACCCGCTTATTGATTGGGGTATGACGGAGCGCGACTGCCTGAACTTCTGCTATGAGCGCGGCTACGATTGGGGCGGTCTGTACGGGCATTTCCAACGTGTTTCCTGTTGGTGCTGTCCCTTGCAGTCGTTAGAGGAATTACGACAGCTTTACAGGCACTTCCCCGACCTGTGGGAGAAGCTGAAAGAATGGGATAAACGAACTTGGAGGAATTTCCGCGCGGATTTCTCGGTCGAACAGCTTGAAAAGCGGTTCGATTTTGAGGACGAACGCATAAGGCTCGGTTTACCCATACATAACAAGGCTTTTTTCGAGGAAATGCGAAAAAGAATAGAAACGGAATGAGAGGTATTTTAATGAACGTTAGATACAGACTTCGGCTTAAAGCGTTCGATGATATGTTCTGCACAGATAAGGCGCTGCGGTTGGAACACAAAGGCATTATCGCATTGGCAAAGAGTTGGTTTCCCCACGAAACGGGCTTTACCGCCGCCGATTTAGCGGAGTTCACCTGTGAGGACAAGGAAACCATAGGCGGTTACTTGCGCGAATTGGACAAGGCGCGTTATATTGACCACGTACCCTATTCGGACGAGGACAGAATTTAGTATCAAACAAGCGGTGCTATATATAGTGCCGCGTTCACTTTGTGGCGCGGCGTCCGTGCCGCGCTTTGGTGAACGCTATGCAACATCGTGTTGCACCGCTCCTGAAAAGGAGGTAATTTTTATGTCGGATGAGGTTGCGTCCGCAACATTACAAACGAGCCAAAAGGCAATCGAGGTAGCGTTAGAGCTTATCAAAATGCTTGCCCCGTTTGCCGAGAAGCTGCTTTCGGAAATGTATCACAAGTCGGTGAACGGAGTAAATTTCGTCGGCGGCAAAATAGCAAACGCGAGAGCCGCGGGAACGGTATCAAATAAGGCGTTGATTGCAGAGGCACAAAAGGCGCAATCGCCCATTTCCTCCACGTCAAACTTTCTGGTGAGGGACGCGGAGCGAATAACCGAAAAAGCAAAGGAGTACAAAATTCCCATTGCGATTTTCGGGAACGGCGAAAAACAGACGGTAGAGTTTCTCGACCGTGACAAGGCGGTTATGGAGCAGATTTTCAGCGAGGTTATGCAGGAGCGTATCAACGGTGCGCCGCAGTCGGTCAAGTGCTTTTCCGTCGGGGAAAACAATGCGGCTGCTATGAAAGCCGTGTTTGAGGAGAACGGCATTGAGTGTCAGTTTATGGGCGGCAAGGACGGGAAAGTCACTTGCATTTATCCCGCCGAAAACGCGGAACAGGTGGCAATCATAAAGGAAGATTACAAGAAAATGCACAATGAGGTCGCGGAGCATTGTCAAATAGCCGCCGACATTCCCGAAACGGAAAGAATGACGGAAATCAGCGCAAGGATTGAGGAACTGAAAAGCGCGGAAATCGGCTCTCCTATGCGCTCGGAGATATATGATAATACGCTTTCCGAAATGCGTGAAAAGGGAGTAAAGTTTACCGAATACAGCGAAAACAACAACCGCATTATTGAGCGTGAAATGCCCGAAGCAAAACAGGCGGCGGGAAAAGCGTTTTGGGAAAGTCAAGGCTTTAAGCTGAACGAGGCTGCGAAAGGCATTGAGATTATCGCGCCCGAAACAGACGATAAGGGAAATCCCGTGCTTGACGAAAACGGCAAGCAGAGCTTCACCACAACGACCGTTTACGATATTTCCGAAACAAACGCTTACGAAAAAGCGATTGACGAGGATATTGACCGATTGCAGAACGAGTATGCCGCCGAAAAAGCAAACGCCTTTGTGCTGTCGGATAAAAAGGAAGTTGCTGTTTCGGACGGTATAAGCGGAAAGAGCGTCAAAATCAACCTTGATGGAGCGACAAAGGACAGCGTTTCTCAAACCTTGCAGGATACGCTCGGCTACTCCCCCGCAAAAGCGGATTTGGCGGCTAACAAGCTGTGTTATGAGTTGGATTTGGACAAGGCGCAATACTACAAAAAGCCCTCACAAACAGACAATTTGAACGCACTGAAAACAAATATCCGCTATCCGAGCGATGATTTAACGCTACGCAATGTTCGCTATGACGCGGTTAATTTCAAGGAGGGTCAAGATACGCACCTTATTCTCCAAAACGGTGATAAGACGGTCGGTCTTACGCCCGCGAAAATGACCGAAGCGGAAATGAAAGACTTATGCGTAAAGGAATTGGGATTAAGCGAATATCAAGCGGATAAGGCGGTCGCAAAGGCGGTGAAAATCGAAGGACAGGTGCGGTCACAAATCGAGGAACGCACGGTCGGCAAGGACGGAATGTCACGGGAGATACAAATCGAACGCCACGCGGAGAACACATTCAGCGTGAGGCTCGGTGATAAAACCAAAGCCTACAATTTCACGACGATAAATCTTGACGCGAAAATAGCGGAGGATTTTAATATCCCCCGTGAGAACGCGAAGAACATTATCGGTAAGGCGCAGAAGCAGAGCGTCCTGCAGAATAAGATACACAATGCCGCAAAGAAAAAGGCGAAAACCGCGCCGACCGCAGAAGCACCGAAAATCAACACAAGTAAGGGGCTGAAACGCAAATGAAAAAGAAAAAAGCAGACCCTCTGACCCTTGTCTTGTACGCGATAATCGTGTTTGCTGTTTTGTATGTTTCGGCGGCACTCGGCGCGGCTATGGACTTATCGGTTGACGATGAGGGGGTTCTGGACTTTTCCCTGCTTATGTCGCAATTTGAAACGGTTCTGACAAAGCCCGATGTTATAACGGAGCATTTCACGGACTTTTCCGGCTACTCGGCGAAAATAACCGTGATTGTGGGTATCGCGCTCGGAATTTACGCGCTGATGAAATACACGTCAAAAAAGCGGCTGCACCGCAAGGGCGTGGAACACGGCTCGGCAAGGTGGGCAAATGAGAAAGAGGAAAAATTTCTCGCCGACAAACCCGAAAAAATCAATCCGACCGAAACCTTTACCGATGAGGACGGGAAAAAACACACGGCTAAATTCAGCACGAAAAGCGAAAACACCTTTATTGTAACGCTCAGAAAGCAATCTCAAACCTACCGCATAGGGGCTGCCGATAATGCGGATAAAATAGCCGCCGATTTCGGTATTCCGCATAAAACGGCGAGAAAAATATGCGATAAGGTCAAGAAATGTGTCCGCAAGCAGTTTGAAACCGACAACAATATTCTGCTCACACAGGAAGTGCGAATGTCGCTGAATACGCGACAGCACCGCGAAAATCTGAATGTGCTGGTTATCGGCGGTTCGGGTTCGGGCAAGTCGAGGTTTTACGTCAAGCCGAATTTAATGCAGTTGAATACAAGCTACGTTGTGACCGACCCAAAGGGCGAACTGCTTCGTTCCTGCGGAAAGCTGTTACAAAAAGCGGGCTATGAAATACGCGTGTTTAACCTGATAGATATGAGCCACAGCAATAACTACAACCCGTTCAATTACGTCTACGATAAGGACGGGAATATGAATAAAACGTATGTTATGAAAATGGTGAATTGTCTTATGAAAAACACCAAACAGGAGGGCGCGGGCGGCGGCGACCAGTTCTGGGACGATAGTACAAAGGCTCTCACGCTTGCAATCGCGTTTTATCTTCTTGAAAAGAAAGACGCGAAAGACCCGAACGGAAATTCGCTTGACCACAATTTCAGCACAGTTATGAAGCTGATGAGATTAGCGGAGATTTCGGAGCAGGACGAAAACCACCGTTCCCCGCTCGATGATTTAATGGACGAGCTGCGTGAGGAAAACCCGATGAGTATGGCAGTGTCCTATTACGCGGATTTCAAAAAAGCCCCCGCGGAAACGGCAAAGTCAATTCTCATTTCGGCGGCGGTTCGCTTTGCGGCGTTCAATCTGCCCGAAGTCGCGGACTTGACGCACACGGACAACATTCATCTTGATACTCTCGGCGATAAGAAAACCGCGCTGTTCGTTATCATACCGTCCTCGGACGCTACGTTCAATTTCCTTGCGGCGATGATGTACACGCAGTTATTCGATACGCTTTACGATACCGCAAATTTCAAGTACGGCGGTCGGTTGCCTGTTCACGTTCGCTGTCTGCTCGATGAGTTTGCGAATATCGGGACTATTCCCGATTTTGATAAGCTGCTTGCGACAATGAGAAGTATGGAAATATCGGCGAATATCATCATTCAGAACTTGGCGCAGTTAAAGAAAATGTACGATAAATCTTGGGAGATTGTTACGGGAAACTGTGACAGTCTTTTGTTTTTGGGCGGTAAAGAGGACAGTACGCTTGAGGCAATTTCAAAATCACTCGGCAAAGAAACGATTGATGTCGTTTCGCAGAACAGGACGCGCTCGCACAAATCTCCATCGACTTCCGAGAATAATTCCATTTTGGGGCGCGAGCTTATGACCCCCGACGAATTAAAGGTTATGAAAACCAACGAGTGCGTTCTGATTGTCCGCGCTCTGTACCCGTTTTTCTGCCACAAATTCGATATTGAGAAGCACCCGAATTACCGTTATTTAGAGGACAGCAACAAGAAATACGCGTATCTTATCGACGACCTGCACACGGAAAAAGCGCCCGATATGAGCGCGAATTACACAGAGAAAATCCCGCCGAAAGCGGCTTCAAAGCCCGCTGACGATGAAAAGCCGATTACGGACGTGGATATTCCCGAAGATACAGGAGGTTATGAAATGGCGAATGACAGCGTTGAAAATGAATTTGTCGGGGACGAAAATGAAGTCGCGGCGGCTATCGCACGGCACGAAGCGGAAGAAACCGCGTCAGCCGCGCAGACCGTCTACAATCCCAACGACAGATTGGATTTCTCCGATACGGATTTACCGAACGCGGAGGACTTAGTTCCTATGGATATGTCCGAACACAAGATAATCGGAGAACAGGACTATCAAGCAATGCTTGAATTTTAAGGATATAGCCGCATACGGCGGTTCAACACGATGTTGAATTGTTTTGCCCAAAGGCGCAGCACGGACGCTGCGCCAACAGAGCAAAACAGTTTATACATATACATTTTTTACAAAGGAGGTTTTCTGTTATGGAAAACAACACAACCCTTACTGTTCAGGGCAAGGAGCAGAAGAAAAACCCCGTATCCCGCTTTTTCTCGGCGGTAAACGCAAAGCGTAAGAAGATTATGCTCACCCTTACCACTATGGTAACTATGAGTATGATGAGTACGGCTACCGCTTTCGCCGCACCCGCAGACGGCGGCGGTGGCGGAACGGTTGACGGAGAAGCCGCGTTCAATGAGGTTATCGGGTTCTTCGCCGATTGGATTGGCAGAATTGGTCTTGTGGTCGCGTTCGTCGGCGGCATTATGTTCGCTCTCGCTATCAAGAACGATGACGCAGAAGCGAAAACAAGAGGTCTGATGACCCTTGCAAGCGGCTTCGTGGTGTTCGCGCTCACGCTCTCGCTTAATCTTTTCGGCATTACGGGATAATCGCGGTACAGCTCCAAACTCGGCACTCGGATTTCGGCGGCATTTTAATCACGAAATGCCGCCGTTTTCCTTTTTTGGAAAGGAGGTTCTATGTTTCACTACGGTCAATGTATGGACAACATTAAGAATATCATTCTTGAACTGAACACAATGTTTTCTATGCTTATCGAGCTGCTTACAAATGACAGCTTGCTCCAGACCGCGACCGCGTCTGTTCCAAGCCTTATATCCGCGATAAAAGCGACCGCGCTTACCTTATGCGTGATGTTTTTCGTGATAGATTTTTTCACGAAATCGCTTCACTTGCAATGGGTAACGTGGGAAAACGTTCTAATGCTTTTTATCAAGCTGATTGTTGCAAAGGTCTGCGTGGATAACGCGGAGCTGTTTACGACAATGCTGTATCGCGGCTTCAACGGCTTTGTAAACGCTATAAGCGGTACGATTACGCAGTACAGCTTTATATCGGGCGATGATATGACAAAGGCGCAGTTCTTCGTGTCAGCTTCGGACGCAAGCCTTATCGTAAACGATGTCGACGCGGGATTTTTGAATTTTCAGCCGCTGCTGCTGAATTTGCAAATATCCATTCAAGGCTTGATTATGAAAATCATAATGATAATCGCGAATGTTGTGGTTATCGCGCGTCTGTTTGAGCTGACGGTCTATACGCTCATCGCTCCCGTTCCGCTGTCAACGTTCGCCTGTGACAGTCTTTCGGATGTGGGAAAGGGTTTCCTGAAATCCTACGCGGCGGTAAGCATACAGGCTATCGTTCTGGCGATTATGTTCATAGCCTATTCCGCTGTCAACACCGCGCTGATAAGCGGCAACATAGGAAGTACAAGTCTGTCGCTGAACGGCATTATGGGATTGGTGACAACGCTTACCCTCGCTATGGGCGTAATGCAGTCGGGCGCTTGGTCAAAGAAAATTTGCGGCGCGATGTAGGAGGTGTGGACATTTGATTGAAATTAAAATGCCGAAAGAAATTACCGATTACAAGGAAAAATTTCTGTTCGGACTTACGGTGCGGCAGTTGGTGTCGGCGGTAGCGGCTCTTGCGGTCTGCATACCGCTGTTTATTTTCGGAAAGGATTTTCTCGGTGAAGATGTGGTCGGTTGGCTTATTATCTTAATTGCCGTTCCCATTTTCGCCTTTGGCTTTTTCAAGTATGACGGAATGGCTTTTGAAAAATTCCTCGGCTTGCTGTTCCGGCAGAAATGGAAAGAGCCGCAAAAACGGCGGTATGAGGAATTGCCCGTCTTTTGGGATTGCCGCGAGGAAATCATCGAGGACAAAATTATACATCAGCTTGCGCAAATCAAGCACAGCAACAAGAAAAGCAAACGAAAGGAGCGTGTTTAAGTAATATGCTTACAACGAAGAAAAAGTCCACTGCGCCGCATACGGCAAAGGACATAGACAAGGTGCGCGTGGCGAAGCAGAAGAAGCCCAAAAAGGTAAAGAGCAAGAACGAGGTGCGAAAGGTCGCACGTTCGGTGCAGGATACCATACCGTATGAACACGTCTGCGGCAAGTACATTTTTGAGGTAAGTCCTAACCACTATTCCGTCACCTATTCCTTTACGGACGTGACGTATGACGCGGCTGACGCTGCCGAACAGGAGCGTATCTTCCTCGCCTACGGGGATTTGCTGAACAGCTTTGACACCACGGACGATATTCAGATTACGCTGCACAATAACGTCATAAATCACAAGGAATTTGCGGGAAAGATTTTGCTAAAGCCCGCGAATGACGGCTTTGACGAATATCGGCACGAGTACAACGAAATGCTTCTTGACAAAATGCAGCAGGGACAGAACGGCATTTCGACCAAGAAATATTTTACCGTGACGGTGACGGCGGCAACGCTTGAACTCGCACAGCAGAAATTAGCGTCCAACGAGCTGGCTTTGCGGACGTATTTTCAGAAAATCGGCTCTCAAATCGAGAAGCTGAAAGCGAATGAGCGTATCCGTATCATTGCGGATATTTTCAGAGGGGTAAATCAAGAGATACGTCCGATTACGACAAGTCAATTTATGCGCGGCGCGGAAAAGTCGCTCTGCTGTCCCGATTACTTTGAGTTCAAAAAGGACTATTTTATGTACAACGACAAGTTTGCGAGAATGGTCTATCTGAAACATCTGCCCTCGTCTTTGGTGGACGATTTGCTGAAAGAGCTTTGCGAAACGTCCCTGCCGATAGTCGTAACGGTAAATATCGCGCCCGTTGAACCCGCCGAAGCTATCAAGGTGGTAAAACGTCAGCTTACGGCAATGCGCTCAAACAAAATGCAGAAAGAGAAAAAGGCGGCGCAGAACGGCATTTTTACGGACGTTATTTCCGACGATTTGAAGCAGTCGTTAGAGGAGGGCGAGGAACTCCTGAACGATTTGCAGAGCAAAAATCAGAAGATGTATCTGCTGAATTTAATCGTAATGGTTACGGCGGCAAGCTATGAGGAACTTGATAACAATACGGAGAAAATCGAAGCGGTTTTCCGTACAAAGGTCTGCACCACCTCACGCGCGAATTATCAACAGGAGGACGCGCTTGCAAGCTGCTTGCCCCTCGGAAATTGCCGTTTAAAGGTGCGCCGAACGCTCACAACCGAGAGCAGTTGTGTTTTTATGCCGTTTAATTCCAAGGAACTCTCACAGGACGGCGGCGTGTATTACGGGTTAAATCAGACCACGGGAAATCTCATCGTGTTCAACCGCGCAAGCCTTATCAACGGAAACGGCTTTATACTCGGCTGTCCGGGCGCGGGTAAGTCTTTCTCGGCAAAGCGCGAAATGGTGAGCGTTTTTCTCTCCACAAATGACGAGATTATCATTGTTGACCCCGAACGGGAGGTGCGACAAGAAGTCGCATAATAAATTGCTGGACATCAGCTGCCCTATCCATTTGGGGTAATCCTACCGCAATCTGCGTAAATGGTAACGTTTAGGTGGAAAGCTTGCGGGACAATATGGGAAATCCGACAGCCTAAAATCGGACGTACTGTTAGGATAAGAGTGCTATGGAGAACGTAAAGTGAATTGTTGCAAGAGTCGTTACAGGGAATAAGCGAAATAAGGCTGACACGCTTACACCAAAAGGTGCAGAGGCAGGCTGACTGGGCTTTCTTAACCAATCGGCAAATGGACGAAAATCCTCTCGGCTCAAAGACAGCTCCTAAGGTACTCACGATTATTTATTATGCGGAACTTGGTAAGCCCTATGTACCCCTTAGTAAAATAAGGTATTGAACCCGTAAGGGCAAGAAACGGCACAGAGGGTAGAGGAACAGGATAAAAAGCGAATGGCATTGCTGTAATGGAATGTATAGGGGTTCAAAATTTGCCCTGACCCGAAAGGGTGCTGACTTATTCTACAGCCGCTTTAGGCGGCTTGGTATTTCATAGCAATAAATGGAGGTAAACCTATGAATGATAATACTTCAACGACGGCGAAAGCCGAGAGATTATCAGACACTAAACGGCTCGAACACCGGTGGAAACATATCGACTGGAAAAAAGCCGAATATGAGGTTAATAGGCTGCAAGTCAGGATTGCTAAGGCAACTCGGAAGAAAAACTGGAATGCAGTAAAAAGACTGCAATATCTGATAACGCATTCGTACTATGCAAAATTACTGGCTGTCCGCAAGGTGACAACCAACAAAGGGAAAAACACGTCGGGCGTAGACAAAGAGCTATGGTCAACTCCCGCTTCTAAAATGCGTGCGGCGTTATCCCTTACAGATAAGCAATACAAAGCTAAACCATTAAGAAGAGTTTATATTGAGAAAAAAGGCAAAAAAGCCAAAAGACCTTTAGGAATACCATGTATGTATGACCGAGCTATGCAGGCTTTGTACGCACTGGCGCTTGAACCGGTTGCAGAAACAACAGCGGATACAAAATCATTTGGCTTCCGAAAGGGGCGGTCATGCCATGACGCTTGTGAGTATATATTCACGGCGCTATCAAGAAAATACTCTCCAAAATGGATTTTAGAGGGCGATATTAAAGGCTGTTTTGATCATATCAGCCATCAATGGCTGATTGATAACATACCCATGGATAAATCAATTCTAAAGCAGTTCCTAAAAGCAGGATTTGTGTTTCAAAACGAGTTATTCTCAACCGAAGAAGGTACGCCGCAGGGTGGAATTATATCACCGATACTGGCAAATATGGCTTTGGACGGAATACAATCACTGCTTACTCAGAGATTTCATACAAACCGTTTAGGCAAAGTTGATATTCGGTTTAAAGACAAAAATCAAGTGAATTTTGTAAGATATGCCGATGATTTTATCGTAACCGCAAATACGGAAGAAATCGCAATGGAAATAAAATCACTTATTCGTGATTTCCTGAAATCAAGAGGATTGGAACTATCAGAGGAAAAGACAGTAATCACGCATATTGACGATGGTTTTGATATGCTGGGCTGGACTTTCCGAAAATTTAAAAACAAGCTTATAGTAAAGCCGTCGAAGAAATCAATAAAAAGCTTTGTTGCAAGCTTATCCGATACAATATTGAAGCGTGGTAAGGCTTGGAAACAGGAGGTGTTGATTGAAAAGCTGAACCAACAAATACGGGGCTGGGCGAATTATCACCAGTCCGTATGTGCCAGTGAAGCATTCGCGCACATAGATTACATTCTGTATGAGCTTCTATGGAAATGGGCAAAACGCCGACACCCCCACAAAGGACGCTGGTGGGTATCAACCAAATACTGGCACAGAGTAGAAAACAGGAGTTGGGTATTCTCAACCGACAAGAAAGAACTTTTGAGAGTGGATCATATTCCAATTATAAGACACACAAAAGTACGAATGGACGCAAACCCGTATTTTGATGCGGAATATTTTAAAGAAAGAAAATTCGGCCACGGCATGAAACGACTCTCAGGGCGTTTTAAAATGGTGTGGAAAAATCAGAACGGGTGCTGTTATCATTGCGGTCTGCCTATGGAAATAAATGAGGAAAGAGAAATCTTTTTTAAAAATTCCATAATTGCGGGAGGAAAGGAGGAAATATCGAACATGGCATATGTCCATGCATACTGCAACAGATATTATTTTGAATGCCGCTCGAAAGAGTGATGAAATGCTTGAGCCGTATGAGTGGAAACGCTCACGTACGGTTCTTAGACGAGAAAGCGGGAGTAATCCTGCCGACTTAGTCAACTACACAAACCTCGTTAAGGCTCTCGGCGGCGAATTATTGTACATTTCTGAGAGCAGCGACACGCACCTCAATCCGCTTGAAATATCGCTTGAAGAATACAACAGGGGCGAGGACGTTGTATCGTCAAAATATGATTTCTTCCTCTCATTTTTTGAGACGATAATGGGGAAATCGGGCATTTCTCCCGAACAGAAAACCATTATCGACAACTGTCTGCACGAAGTGTACAGAGATTTTCTGCTCGGAAATACGACCGAAATGCCGACGCTCAAGGATTACTATGAAATCCTGAGCAAACAGCAGTCGGAAGAAGCGAAGCCGCTGTATATGTCGCTTGAACTGTATGTCAACGGCTCTATGAAAACATTCTCCTATCCGTCAAACGTCAATGTGAATAACCGCGTGGTAGTCTATGACATTAAGGATTTGGGAAAGCAGTTAAAGCCGCTTGGAATGATGGTAGTGCTTGAAAATCTGTGGGATAAAATAGTCCGCAACCGTGAGCGAGGTATCAGAACGCCAGGGCAACAGCATTTACTTTTTAGGAAAGAAAAGAATATCAAGGAACAAATTAGGTTCTAAGGCAGCTTTAAACATTAACTTTTTCTTACTGATCCTACCATATTGAGCTTGCGACACCAGATTT